>Ga0154692_104_pt6 | contig 14932 bp, 11 predicted proteins | sample Rifle2008BG13ft_FD_116121 | JGI IMG/M metagenome (GOLD analysis project Ga0154692, IMG submission 116121) | Spirochaetes bacterium RBG_13_51_14
TTTATTGAATGTATAAATTTTAAAATTTGCTGAATAGTTACGTTTTACCATCATAATAAGGATATATGGTATTAGACTTTATAAATATTAAATAAGTTCACTTTATAGTTAAATACTCGACTTAGGCGATCTTTTTGGATTAATAAACTGATAAAAAGGAGAATTTTGCCTGTTTATCAATTTATCTATGCAAAAAAACGCCTGAGTATAGTAATTAATTCGACTTAATGTATTTTTATTCCCCTCCCTCGATGGGAGGCCAACGCTTTTAGGTCCCGATGAAATCGGGATGCCTGCGTTGGCATCAACCTCATCCTGAGAACGCTGGTTAGGGGAGGGTGATAAGAACAAAAATTGATTCTTTCGTAATTGCCTCGCAAAATACACTAAACTGCTTGACATTAACTTTTTTCACCCCCACCCCAGCCCTCACCTGCCGTACAGGATGTACCAATGCCGCGGAGGCCATGGATGGCCGAGAGCGGCCCTCAAGGGGGAGGGATGCCTTATTTCAATTTTCGCCTAAGTCGAGTAATTATTTATTGATTTGTTGCATTTCGAGATACACATGTGTATCATACTATTCCCTAGCCAGGGGCGGACGCACCGTATTATCGGCTCAAAGGAACCTGTTGTTTCGGGGCGAAAGCCAGCTCCGGTACCTGCTTCATGGTCTCGATGAGCATCCTGGTGCGGATTTCCCTTCCCGTTCCGTTGAGGTGAAATTCATTATCAAAGAAATATTTCTTGGGGTATATATAACCAACGGCGTCTCCGAAAACCTTCATCCGAATATGGGCCCACATATCCTTTTCAAGGCTTCTCAGCATTCGTTCCTGATTTGGACGATCGTTCTCCATCAGTGGGGAGAAGGTGATATATACGCTCACTCCCTGCGCGGCGCAGTACGCCGCGTACGCATTCAGGTGTTTCACCAGCTCGACATTCACCCGGTCCGGAAGGAAGCGGGTTATATTCAGGTTGGCTACTTGCGGGAGGTACCTCTGGATATACTCTTTACCTTTGAATTCCGGCTGCGGCATGCCGATATGGCCCTCATTATCGCCGAATTCATTGAACTTCGATCGCCGGTGCGTGGAAAGCTCTTTCGATTTAAACAGCAATCCGCGCAGCCGGCGCTGAAAGGTGAGCGGAATATTGCTGATAAACGACATGTAATTTTCTTTCGAATAGTAACGAATGATCCACGGGAAAAGAATGGTAACCTCAACGAGGGTATTATCGCCGATGCCGGTGCCCATATAATGGGTGTAATCGGGTGCGAATATGACGATATCCCCTTTTCTGAGATACGGCTTCAGTTCATCCATACTGTAAATGAGGCCGAGGCCGCCGTGGAGTCCCATGTTGATGATGTTATAGCCGGTCGCCCTTTTTATCATCCGGCTGTCAAGTCCGAAGGCGAGTCCCGAATCGCCCGCGAATATGATCCGCGGCTGAGGCGTCGTTTCAAGCAGGCGGTGCTTGTCGACGAGAGCCATGATGTACCGGTCCGGATCGATCGGCGGAAGATAAATGACGCCGAATATGGTGAATCCGATGAGAAAACTGAAAATCGAGGCTTTGATGAAAAATTCCTTCATGTATCAACTCTCCGCGAACACCGCGCGTTAAAATGAAAAATATATAAACTGCGCCGTCTTCTGGATGCCCATGAATATCCCCATGACCATCAGATAGTACAGCGCCCACCGCACGACGAGCGGTTTGCTCTTGAGCATCTGTCTGATGCTGCCGCGCTCCTGTATGAGGTGAATGACATTAAGGAGGAGTATCACGCCGATCATCATAAGCAAATCGTCGATTTTGAAGAAAAGGAGCACGTGCGCGATATTTTTCCCCAGAAAATGGGTGATGACGTACCACGCGTCCGTCAGGCTCTTCGACCGGAAGAAGATCGCGCCCAGGGTAAAAAGGTGAAAGGTAACGAAGACCATCCAGAATTTTTGCATCTTCCCAATAAACCTTCCATACGCCTCCCCTCTTGTTCTCAGGATGCCCAGGGCCAGAACGGCCAGACCGCCGGCTCCCGCTGCTATCCTGCCCCCTGTTGAGGCGAATCCCGAGGCCCCGCCGATTGCGGCGACAGCGGTCAGAGCGGCACACAGGACGAAATATGCGGAAGCCGGGACCCGCGCCAGGCCTCCGAAAATCGTCCCGCGGATCCAATCGCGCGCCTTCTGCGTGATACGGCTCAGCACAATGAGAACGCCGTTCAGGGAGCCCCATGTTACGAACGTCCACTGTGCGCCGTGCCAGAGTCCGCTCAGGGTGAATACGATGAGGATGTTCAGGTACAGGCGGAACCGGTGCACCCGGTTTCCTCCCAGAGGAATGTACAGGTAGTCCCGGAACCATGTGATGAGCGACATGTGCCACCGCCGCCACAGTTCCGCGATGGACTGCGCAAAATAAGGCCGGCGGAAGTTCGGGATCAGGTCGTATCCCATGACCTGGGCGCTGCCGATAGCGATATCAGTATAGCCGGAGAAGTCGCAGTATACCTGAAACACGAAAAAGTAGGTTGCAGCCATAAGCGGCAAGCCCTTGAAGAGCTGGGGCTGGCCATAGACCATGCTTACATACACGTTCAACCGGTCGGCAATGACGAGCTTCTGGAAAAATCCCCATGCCATCAGCTTCAGGCCGTCGGTGACGCGCTCGTAGCTGAATTCCGCTTTTTTGTAAAACTGGGGAAGGAGTGTGGTCGAGCGCTCTATGGGGCCCGATAGAATTACAGGGAAAAAGCTCACGAAGAGCGCGAACATGCCGAAGTTACGTACCGGCTCCCGGGTGCCGCGGTATACGTCGATGGTATAGCTCAGCGCCTGAAAGGTGTAAAACGATATTCCGATGGGAAGGAGGAGCGAGAGCTGCGGAACATGGTAGCCCATTCCCAGGGCGTTGAAGAGGTCCCTCAGGCTGTTGTTGAAAAAATTGTAGTATTTAAACATGAACAATATCGACAGGTTGGATATCACGCTGAATGCCACACACAGTTTCTTCACCCGCACGGAGCGGTTGTGCATTACAAGTGCGGTGCCGTACACGATTATCGTTGTTGTCAGAATGAGGATCGCGTACCGGGGATCCAGTGTCATGTAGTAGAAGTAGCTCACCGCGAGGAGAAACATCCACCGGAACCGGTGCGGAATCGCGAAGAACGCAAAGACGACAGCGACAAAAAACAGCAGATACTCGATTGACGTAAAGATCATACAGACACATCAGACCACGTGAAATTTAACAAGCATTACATTAATCCGCTTAATACTGTCAATTAAAAAAATAAAGACGGGATCGTCCCTTACCGAAGGATGGAAAGGAGTATTCCGGCGCAGAGAAGTTCAGCCTCGTGGCCGATTCCCGCGTATCCGCGGTACTTGTTCAGGATGGACTCACGTTCAGCACGCGCCTTGGCAATAAGGTTTTTCGTCCTGGTTACGGCGCCCTTCAGGTTTTTCCCGTACCACTTGATCTGCGCCTCCATGAGGTCGAGCTTCTCAGCCTGTTCGGCGATTTGACGGTCGAAGGATTCCTTGATTTTCTGGATTTCGGGATCGATAGCAGCGCCGAGGTTTCGGATGAACTCATCTTTCCGTCGCTCAATTTTTAAATGGAGTCGCTGTCGTGATTCATTGAAATAATAATCGACGGAGCGCGCGATCTCAGCGGCCAGCCGTCCGGGGTCAGGAACCTGTTCACGGCTCTCCTGAGCGGCCAGATCTTTTTCGATCGCGTCGAGCATATCGCCGGTCACCTTATCGTCTCGTACCACCACGACAGGCATCATCTCGCGGGTATCCGAGACTGAGGTGAATGTAACCATATAGTAAAAGACCATTCCGGCGAAGGCAAGATCGGAGCGCACCGCCTGAATGCCGGTGAAACCGCCGAATCCGCCGCTCTGGCAGTGCTCAACCAGCCGGTCGATGACGGGATGCCCGAACGCGAGAAACTCCAGCTGCTCGTACTCAAGCGCCGTTGCGCTGTCAAAAGTTCCCAGCCGATAGGACGGCCCGTCTTCCCCGTCAGCGCCGACGACGCGGTACAGCCCGCTCCTTTCTTTCCTGCCCAGATAGTTCCTCGCGAAATCATCAGCTCTCATGAGTCGGGCGACGAAGCGCTCGATTCTCCGATTGGAGAACATCCGTTCCTTAAGGGTGATCCGGTAATACTCGTCGTAGTTGAAATCGATCCGGTCCGCCACGACCAGCTCCGATATCTTTTCGTAACCCTGCCGCGCCAGTTCAAGCCGGCGCTCAACTTCCTCGTCCATCGATGATCTGCTCCGCAGTCCCGCGGCCATTTCCATGAACAGCGAATTGAGCTTCAGCTCGTCTTCCATCTTCCCCAGGAGCACGTCGGGCGCGCCGATTGACTCCTCAAAGAGACGGAGCTTCTTCTCAAGAATTTCCAGCACCCGCTCGGCCACGGTCCCCCTGGTGGAAAAATTATATACGAACACATCGTCGGTCTGGCCGAACCGATGGAGCCGTCCGATGCGCTGTTCAATCTTGAGGGGAGACCACGGCAGGTCATAGTTGATGAGGATGCTGCAGAACTGCATGTTTCTCCCCTCGCCGCCGGCCTCGGTGGAAATAAGGATCTCCGCTTCATCCCTGAAACGAGCCATTGAGCGCTCCTTTTCCTCGCGGCTCTGCGAACCATGGAACACCTCCACATCAAATGCATTGAGCTGCTCTTTCAAATATTCCTGCGTCGTCCTGAATTGCGTAAAGATGAGAAACTTCCTGTTCCCCTTCTTTTTGAGATCGGCGATTAGATCCCTCAGCTTCTCCCCCTTTTTGTCGATCCTGATGGCATCCGACAGGGCTACCAGCCGCCGCAGGGTCAAAATCTCCTTCCGCATCTCCGCCGCGGTCATGCTGGAGGCGAGACAGACCATATCATCCACCTCCTCGGCGTCGTCGATCAGGTCGGGCTCGGCGACGGCGGCCTCCCGGTCGAGGCGCCGCACGAGCTCCGCCCGCCCGACCAGCTCTTCAAGCCGTTGCGCCCGCCGCTCGAGCGCGCACCCCAGTGCGCGGGTCGAGGAATCGAGAAGCTTCTGAAATATGATCATGACGAAGCCCGTGGCGCGGTTCTCGCTCTCCAGGGCGCGGTTGAATTCTTCTGCCACATAGGCAGTGGTGGCGTCGTAAAGATTCCGTTCGTCCGGATAGAGATCGAACCGCACGGTGCGTGCGCAGCGCCGCGTGAAGCCGCCCACCTCGCGCTTGGTGCGCCGTATCAGCACCGGCGCTATCCGCTCCCTGAGGCTGGCCAGATCCGAACCATCCAGGCAGTAATCGTAAAAATAGGACTGGAACGGACCCAGTATGTTCCGGTCAAGCAGGCCGATGAGATAATAGAGCTCCTCCAGGTTTCCGCGGAACGGCGTGGCCGTGAGGAGAAGAAGGGCTTTGGCCCGCTCCGCAATGATCTGCGCCGCCTCGTAAGCGAGTGTTGCCTGGCGGCCGTCGCGCCGCAGACGGTGCGCTTCATCGAAGACCACGGCGTCCCAGGCCGTATTCTGCAGCACGGCAAGAAACCGCCTGTTCTTGATGAAGTCAAGGGAGCAGATGACCTTGTTATGCGCCTCCCAGGGATTCGTGCGGCGCCGCGATGCATCCAGACGATCAAGCTCCTTCCGATCCATGATGACGTAACGGTCGTTAAACTTGCTCAACATCTCGTGATGCCACTGATACTGGAGCGACGCGGGACACACGATGAGCATCCGCCGGTACTGCTGGCGGTATTCCAGCTCCTTGATGACGAGGCCGGCTTCGATGGTCTTGCCGAGCCCGACCTCGTCCGCGATGAGAAACCGCCGGTTCAGGGCGCTCATGATCCGATGGGTGCAATCAACCTGGTGAGCCAATATGCGGGTCCGTGAATTCGAAAGAGACAGTATCTTGTTGTGGGAATATGCCAGCTTAAGCAGGAACGCCTCCACTCGAAGCAAAAAACGTGCATTGGCGACCGGAGGTTCGGCATCAATGAGCCGGCGGACGAATTCTTCCCCCCTGATGGCGCCGCCGCTCTGATCATCACGATCCAGAGATGTTTCATTAGAAAAAAGGTCAGGATGGCTGCCGGTTTGTTCAGAAAAAATGTTAGACATGTGATCGATCCTTAGTAATAACCGGCGCTTATCTCCATGGTATTTTTAGGGTCAGTGCATTAAAAAATCCCCCCTGCCCCAAGGGGGGATAGATTATAAGTTATCAAAAGGAGGTATTGTATTATATCAGATGCGACATAATACAATATCAGGGAATAATTTTCAAGCACTTTTTTTCAACAAAAGATTAAAAAAGATGATACTACTTTATTTTCGGCAATCTACCGCGGCACCTCTTCGTTGTAATATGCATCCCGTATCGCCGACGGGGTGTTACGCGTCTGCTGCCAGGACCGCCGCACCGATGGCGCCCATGACCTGCGCCGATTCCGAAACCACGATTTCCATGCCGAGTTTCCTTTCGAGCGCCTTCACCACACCTACGTTCTTGGCAACGCCGCCGGTCATCATCAGCGGCGGCCGGACGCCCACGCGGTTGGCCATGGCGGCTATGCGCGTCGCAATGGACTCGTGGATCCCGGCTATGATGTTTTCCCGCTTCTCTCCCTTTGAAATAAGGGATATTACCTCGGACTCAGCGAAGACCGTGCAGAGGCTTGATATCTTACCTGGATTCTCCGCCTGAAGAGACATGTCGCCGAAATCTTCCAGGTCTACCTGCAGGGCGCGTGCCATCACCTCCAGGAAGCGGCCGGTGCCGGCGGCGCATTTGTCGTTCATCACGAAATCATTTACCCTTCCGGTTTCGTCCATGAATATTGCTTTCGAATCCTGACCGCCGATGTCGATCACGGATCGGACATGAGGATCGGAGAAACGCGCGCCCGCCGCGTGGCACGTAATCTCCGTGATAGCCTTGTGTGCCGCGTCCACGCCGTTCCTGCCGTATCCGGTTGAAACGATCTTTCCCATGGTTGAAAGATCCATGCCCAGTTCGGTAAGAAGCTCATCGGTGACATGGCGCCAAGCTTTGCCGATATTGTACCCGGTGAATCCGACACGCGTTCCAATAAGCGCACCGTCCTTCATGACTGCTGCCTTGGTGGTGATGGAGCCGATGTCGATGCCGAGGGTGATCATGCGATTACTTACGCGGTTTCAGGGGTTCGCTGCTGTATTTTGTTAAATATTCCCTTATCGGCATGTTATCAAGCATTAAATCGTACAACACCGTTTCTCCCTTTTTGACATAAACCACGGCGTAGGCTTCCATTTTTTGATCGCGATTAACGGTATTATAAGCATGCTCCGCTTTTGGCGCATCGAATTCATCCATGTAAAACCGATTAAAGGGTATATCGACAAGCACTCGGTCGGAATATTCGTTTCTTTTCACATCAACCTTTATATAGTCGGCATATCCGGGAGGGATTTCACCGATTGTGGCGACGATCGCGAAGCCGCGGGCATCTTTTTTTAGCGACACATACATGGTTCTGGCCCTGTCGCTATCTAAGGCTTCCCAAACTTTTCCACCGTATTCTTTTTTAACAGCCTCATTGATATCATTTTCAATAGCAAAATCGAGATAGACGTACCTTCCCCTGAAAGCGTCATAGGGATCAACAGGCTCAGTCCTGAAATGAAAAGCATGGCCTGTCTTCAGCACATATTCCCTGTTAGCTATCAGATAGATAGGAACCGAAAGCTGCACGGCAACAATGATGATGAATATGGCCAATCGTGGTTTTATCATATGCTCTTCCGTTTTTTCACAATTAGTATATTGACCAGCAGGAACCCGATTCCGAAAATTATGAATATAATTCCCCGAAGGACAAAGCTCAGATTGCTGTCAAAGAATCTGCTGATAATCTGGGACGCAAGGATGAGCATCCCAAAATTTATTACAACAAGCCTCGACTCCCGAACACCCTGCACGACGGTGAAAACGCCAATGAATAGCAGGTAAAGGTTAAATAGCACGAGATTTAAGTCGACGGATATGCCCGCGTTGAGCAAAGCATATCCGGCTGAGGCAACTAAAAAACCAATGCCCATGGGGATCACGGTATACTGTTTTTGCCTGATACGGATAATCAGTAACGCCAATGCGGCTGCCAGGAGCATCGCCACCATGACCGTGCTCATCCATATCGGAACGCTGAATTGGGCGATGCTCGTATGACTGAATTCCTCGATATGCTTCCAGGAAGATTCAAACGTATAGATGAGCACCATCACGGGAATCGCAAGCGAACCGATTACGAGGAACGGATTGGAAAAGAGCGACTTGTCATCATAGTGCCGGCCCCTCCCGATTAAAAATATCAATGAATAATAGGCGCCATATGCGAGAAGACTATATCCGGGCAGTGAAAACCACGAGCCGTGAAGATAGGTCCTCCATGGCATAAGCAGAAACTCGATAGAAATGTAAAAAAAGATCAGCGTGGCCCAGGTGAGCAGTTGAAACCTGATTGTCTGGTTGAAATTTTTATACATATAAAAAAAATACGGGGCTGCGGCCGCACAGAGCGGCCAGAACAGATACGGATAATCCATGTCGAAAGCTTGATATCCGGTCCAGGATGCGATCCCGATGAGATAGAGTACTGCAGAAAACGAGGCGTTCATGATATAGAAGACCGGCAGGGCCAGGAGCGACCAGGTGAGAAGAAATCGCCCTAAATTTCCGTAAATATTGTACGTCTGGCTTATAAGGGCAATGGCGGTGCCAATAGACAGGACGATAAATGCTGCCGTGGCTTCGCGCCACGCAATGGATTCATTCCTTTTCACGAGGGCATATCCGCACAGGGACTGGGCAACCGCGAGCGGCGTCAGCGACAGGACGGTGCGGAGGACCCTCGACAGGTCATCCCAGTTATGGGCAAGGAGCAGGATAATCCCTCCGCCCACCAGGACCGCGCCCATAACGCCGAAGGCGATGAGGAGCATGCTCGACTGCGGCACGTCCTTTTTCTCATAATAGGCGCGTATGGCATCGGCCGCATCTTGCTTGATAATGCCCTCGCCGACCAGTTTCGGCAATTCTTTCAGGATAACGCTTTTTCTTGCCATGGATTATCACCGTCCGCCTTGGTGTAAATTATGACTTATATATTTCAGTGCTGTATGTCTTGACCCAGTATTTTTTCAGGATCTCTTTGGCTTCTATAATCTTGTCAACTTCGAGTATCAGGATCGCCTCATCATTTTTAAGATAAATGAAAGGATACAGGGCATCGATGTTGACCTTGGCCTCAATCAGCGGCCTGAGTATGGCGTTCAGGCCGCCCGGATGGTCTGGAGCGGCCACGGCTATAACCTCCTTGGTGGTGACAGTAATACCGTTCATCCGCATTACCGTCACGGCGCGTTTAGGATCATCCACGATCATGTGGACCTGCGCCGGGCTCAGCTGCGTCGCAGCCATGATGGCCTTGATGTTGATTTGTTCTTTCTCGAGCATCAAGGTCACCTTGTACAGGCTGCCGGGGGAGTTGTCGACCGCTATTGAAACCTGAGTGATTGGCATGTATTGTATCCTTGCATTAATCTATAATAGACTTGTTGCAAAACTCAATAATCAATGATGTTTACCCCCGCCGCCGAAGGCGGCGGGGGTAAACATGAATAATTATGAGTAGTTATGCAACAAGTCTAATGAAATAAAATCTTACTAGTCTACTGCGCCCCCCTCTCCATACTTCATTTCTTAATGGGAGAGGCTTGTGCTGCGCCTGCCGAAGCGGGAGCCGGAGTGTGAGTTCCTATTTAAACGGGAACCCATCGTATCCCGCCTGAACGGCATGGATACTTGATTCGGCACGCTTTTTCTTTGATCCAATCATCATTTCAATGCTTGTGACGATCGTCTCTATCTTTATGATCTTGATCATCTGGATCAGCGCCCCCAGCATTACCATGTTCGCAGAGCGCTCGCTCCCCAGCCGGCGTGCCACCTGGTTCACCGGGGCCGAGAACATGTCGATATCCCCCCGCTCGGGAACAAAATCCACAAGGTCGGCGTTGTAGATGAGCTGTCCTCCCGGCTCGAGCCTGCTAATGAAGGCGATGAGGGAGGGCTGGTTCATTGCCACGAGAATGTCAGGCGTTGACGCCACCGGGGAAGCCACCTCCTCATCGGAGATGCACACGATGCAGTTGGCGGTGCCGCCACGCATGGCGGCGCCATAGGAGGGGAGATAGGTGGTAAAATAATCATCCATCATGGCCGCGTTGCCCAGCACGTTACCCATGGTCAGCACCCCTTGTCCGCCCGAACCGGCGGTAAGAATCTTCACCAGCATATTACCCTTTCCTGCTCCTCTTGTCGGTCAGCACGCCCAGCGGGAACTCCGTGGTCATGACCTCGCTGACCCATTTAAACGAATCCACCGGCGACTGTTTCCAGTTCGTGGGACAGGGCGACAGCACCTCTATTATGGAATAGCCGAGCCCGTCGACCTGCGTCTGGAATGCGGCGGCAATGGCCTTCTTAGTCTTGCGTATTCCGGTCGGGCTATCAATTGCCACCCGCTCGGCATACACCACGCCGGGGAACTGCGCGACCACCTCCGTTATGTGCAGGGGATACCCGTCGTACTTCGGGTCGCGGCCGGCGGGCGTTGTGGTGGTCTTCATGTCGATGAGGGTGGTGGGCGCCATCTGACCGCCCGTCATGCCGTACACAGCGTTGTTGATGAAAATGACCGCGATGTTTTCGCCCCGGTTTGCGGAATGGATGGTCTCGGCTGTGCCGATGGCTGACAGATCCCCGTCTCCCTGGTACGTGAATACAAAGAGGTCGGGCCGCGACCGCTTGACGCCGGTGGCGATGGCCGTGCCCCGGCCATGGGCCGACTCGATCACGTCAAAATCGAAATAGAGGTACGCCAGCACCGCGCATCCGGCCGGATTCACGCAGATGGCGCGCCCGCCCAGATCGAGCTCTTCCAGGACCTCGGCGACGATGCGGTGCACGATGCCGTGCCCGCATCCCGGGCAGTAATGGGTCACCACATCGCGCTTGTAATACTTGGGCCATGTATTCTTAAGCTTCATTTGTCTTTCTTCGTCACTTTCTGGTATTCGCGGTATATAATCCGGGAGAACTCAATCGGCGTGGGCACCACGCCGCCCGGCCTGCCGTGAAACATGATATCGGCCTTCCCCGCCAAAGCGATCTGCACGTCCTCCAGCATCTGGCCGGTGCTCATCTCGAAGACCACGAACTGCTTCACCCTGGCGGAGAGTTCCGCCAGCGCCTTTTTCGGGAAGGGCCAGAGGGTAATGGGCCGCAGCATCCCGGCGCGCACGCCGTCCTTGCGCACGCGCTTGATGGCGCCCTTGGCGATCCGCGCCGTGGTGCCGTAAGCAATCACGATAATTTCGGCATCGTCTATCAGGTACGGTTCGTATCTGACCTCGTCTTTTTCAATTTCAGCATACTTGCGGACCAGCTTCCAGTTATGCCGCTCCATCTCCATGACGTCCAGGATGAGTGAGCACATATACCGGCTGGGTCCGTCTCCCCGGCCCTTCAGGGCCCACTCCTTTTTCGGAAGCTCTTTGATCTTCTCGGGAAACACAACAGGCTCCTTCATCTGTCCCATCATGCCGTCCGAGAGCATCATGACCGGCGTTCGGTACCGGTCGGCGATGTCAAAGGCATGGTAGGTGAGGTCGGCGATCTCCTGCACGGACGCAGGTGCGAATACCGGCGTTCGGTAGTCGCCATGTCCCCCCCCGCGGGTGGCCTGGAAGTAGTCGCCCTGGGAAGGCGCGATGTTGCCGAGTCCCGGACCGCCGCGCATCACATTGACAATCACCGCCGGCAGTTCAAACCCGGCGAGGAACGATATGCCTTCCTGCTTCAGGCTGATGCCCGGGCTGGAGGAGGAGGTCATGGCGCGTGCGCCGGTGGCAGCAGCGCCGATGACCATGTTGATGGCCGCGGTCTCGCTTTCGGACTGTATGAACACGCCGCCCGCCGCCCGCATATGCTCGGCCATGTACTCTCCCAGTTCGTTCTGGGGCGTTATGGGATAACCGAAATAGCACGAGCATCCGGCCCGGATGGCCGCCTCCCCGAAGGCATGGTTCCCGCTGATGAAGACCTTATTCATCGTATACCTCGATCACCACTTCGGGACAGACCAGGGTGCATGTCATGCATCCCGTGCACTGGTCCATATCGGCCGGCTCCGCGTAGTGGTAGCCGGATTTGTTCAGGTGCTCCGATTCTTTCAGGACATTCCTGGCGCAGAACTCGATGCAGAGCCCGCAGCCCTTGCAGAGCTCTTCGCGGACAACTACTTTATGTTTTGCTGCAGTTTTGGTCATGACCGTTTCTTAATTGATATTAATGATTTGACAAGGGTATAGACGGCGGGATTTTTTTCAATAATAAATTGTTAAGAAGCCGCATTACGCGTTTATAAAACGCGTATTCTGAATTATTTTCCGATCAATTCCCGGACCTTAGCGGCAAATTCGCCCATGCTGAACGGTTTCTGGACGAAATGCACCCCTTCCTCCAACACCCCGCGATGGACGATGACGTTAGAGGTGTATCCGGACATGAACAGCACTTTAATTCCAGGCCGTATGGCTTTTATTTTGTCCCTCAGATCCTTACCGCTCATCCCGGGCATCACCACATCGGTTATCACGAGGTCGAAGTTCGCATCATCATTCCCGCACAACGCCAGGGCCTCCAGCGGGTTTCCCGTGGCCCGAACTCTGTAGCCAAGCGCCTCGAGCATCTCGGTTATCATCGTGCGGACCATATCATCATCCTCCACCAGCAGGACCCTTCCGGTGCCTGAAACCACCGGGACTTCTTTTATCTCCTCCAGAGGTTCTCCCTCAGCCAAGCTTCGGGGGATGTAGATCTTGAAGGTGGTGCCCCGCCCCGGCTCGCTATAGACATTGATGAATCCTCCGTTCTGCTTGACGATGCCGTACACGGTGGCGAGCCCGAGCCCGGTGCCCTTCCCTATTTCTTTTGTGGTGAAGAAGGGTTCGAACGCATGCTGGATGGTTTCCCTGTCCATCCCCACCCCGTCGTCGCTCACCCCCAGCAGGACATACTGCCCCGGCGTGAATCCCAGATGTTCTCTGCAATAGGCCTCATTAAGGTGAATGTTGTCGGTCTCAATTGTCAGCTTGCCCCCTTCGGGCATGGCATCACGGGCATTGACGGCCAGGTTGAAAAGAATCTGCTCCACCTGCGAGGGGTCGAACTTGATTTTCCATAGATGCTCCCCTGGGTAGAAGCGCAGATCAATGTCCTCGCCGATGAGGCGTACCAGCGGCTTCTGTATATTCGCGATACAACCGTTCAGATCAATGGGCTTCGGCGCGATGATCTGCTTTCTGGAAAAGGCCAGCAGCTGGCGGGTGAGGTCACGCGAGCGGCCGGCCGCCCTCTCGATCTCGACCACATCCTTTATGAGGGGATCGCCGTGAGGAAGCCGGAGTTTGATCAAATCCGCATATCCAATAATAACGTTGAGCATATTGTTGAAATCATGCGCGACGCCACCGGCGAGGCGCCCGACGGATTCCATTTTCTGGGCCAGGAACAGTTGCTCCTCAAGCTTAACTCGTTCTTCCTCAGCCCGCCTGCGTTCCGTGATGTCCCTGGTGACCCCCAGTATCTCAATGATCGCGCCCTTTTCATCCCGGTTAAAGGTGGCCATAACCTCCACCCAGACCGTGCCGCCGCCTCTGCGGAATACTTCCAACTCCATGGTCCGTGATCGAAACGGGTCAACAGGCTCTACGTTCTCCTCCCGTGCCAGCTCTTCGGCAAGCATCTTCTCTACGAGCTCGTAGGATGCAGGGGTCAGATATTCCCTTACAGGCATGTTCAGCAATTCATCGGGCGTGAATCCCATGATCCTGGAAACGGATGGGCTCACATAGGTGTACCTCGTGCTGAGATCCATAGTCCAGATGGTATCATGCACATTCTCGGCGATCATCCGGTAGCGCTCCTCGCTCTTTTTGAGGGCCTCTTCCGCCTTTTTCCGCTCGGTCACGTCCCTCACCAGGTTGCGGAAGCCAATGGGTTTTCCTGACGGATCACGGATAAGCGCGGCATTGGACTGATGGGTCCTGATAGACCCGTCCTTAATGATGACTTCATAATCCAACAGTAACTCCGGATTGCCGGTCTCGTATATCCGGTGAAAAACTTCATACAGGTACTGCGCCAACTCGGGTGTTGTGTGGTCCCGATAATTCATGTTTAATAATTCATCGCGCTCATATCCTGTCATCCTGCAGGCTGCATCGTTGACAAACGTGTAATTCCCCTGCAGGTCATTCTCGAACAAGCCCTCATTCATAGTCTCCAGCATTGTTCGGTAGCGCTCTTCGCTTTTCCTGAGGGCCTCCTCCACTTTTCTCTTCTCGGTTACATCCCGCGTCAAATTGCAGAAGACGGATGGCCGGCCAGAAGAATCCCGCATGAGTATAACATTCGACTGAAGGGCCCGGACAGACCCGTCCTTGCGGACTATTTCATAATCCACGAGCAGCTCGGATTTTCCGGTCTCGTATACCCGGTGGAAAATATCATACACATGCCGTGCCATTTCATGAGAAAGGATTTCCCGATAATTCATACCTATCAATTCCTCACGCGCGTATCCAGCCATTCTGCACGCGGCGTCGTTCACAGATGTGAAGTTCCCCTTCAAGTCGTTCTCAAAGAACCCCTCATCCATTGCCTCCAGGATGGTTCGGTACTTCTCCTCGCTCTGGCGGAAGGCCTGTTCCGCATGCATCCTTTCCGTTATGTCTCTTCCCACGCCCCTGAATCCAATCGCCTCGCCCGTCGGACCCCGCATCAGAGAAACGGAC
>Ga0154692_142_pt1 | contig 14866 bp, 14 predicted proteins | sample Rifle2008BG13ft_FD_116121 | JGI IMG/M metagenome (GOLD analysis project Ga0154692, IMG submission 116121) | Spirochaetes bacterium RBG_13_51_14
CGGTATCATGAGACATATCGCGGCACCAGTCCGATCCGCACTCCTATCCTGAATAAAAAAAGGGCTGTCCTTGCGGGACAGCCCTTTTCGACAATGCATGTTTTGTCCGAATTACATCCACTTGGTGCTCAGGTCGATGCTGAAAACCCATACGTTCTTCTTCATCTTGATCAGGCCGAAGAGCATCTTGTCTTCGAAATAGGTGTTCTTCAATATCCCTATATCAACGTCCATTTTATCCGTAGCCTTGAATCTCCCGCCAAGGCCCACAACGACGCTGGCGAGCTTGGGATCAAACGGGTTCTGCGCCCTGGGATGCAGCCAGGCGTTCTCGTACCCGACTCCGCAGCTGACGAGTATTTTCTCGTGAACGCGAACTTCCACGCCGACGCCGGCAGCGTGGGTGAGCTTGCCTTTGTAGTCCACGATATTGCTTCCGGTGGTCGGCACATATTGTGCGGCATATCCGAATTCGTACTCCCAAGCTCTGGTGACCAGGACGGTCGCGGGATCAAACGCCGGTTGTTTTGAGTTCCCGTATGCCTTTTGCTGGGTAAAGCTCAACTGGTATGACGCCTGAAGCTCAACTTTTTCATGAGGCTTCACATTGAGACCAATCGCGAGATAGGCGGGAAGACGTGCTTCTGTTATTTGGCTGTAATGCATTTTCTTGTCGGTTATCTTGCCGCGCGCGATCACCTCTGGTGCGTACTTGATGGAGAAGTTGACCTGTTTAACCGGGGTAATCAAGAATCCGAGCCAGCCTCCGAAACCGTCGGCCCTGGTCGTCTCTTTGGCAACGCAGCCCGTTCCGATGTAACCAAAAGATTGATCATAGTAGTATATGTTTGATGTCAAACCCGCGGTTACTGCAAACGAGTCCGACAGCGCGTATGCGCCGCCCATCGCGATCTGGACCCAGAACCGATATGCGTGAACATAACTGGGCGACGTAAGAGACGCCACGCCACCCTGCAACAACTCGAGTGTCTGTATACCAAACTTGTTGCGATAATCCGACATGCCGCCGCCCTCGGGTACGTAATTGACTATAAATAACGAGCCCTTGCCGCTCTTATAAATAAACCCGCCGAACATGCTGAACAGAACAGGGGTGCTGTCAGTATAGCTACCGGCAAGGAATTTATGAGAATAATTTTTGACAATAAAGTTATTCCCCAGCTCGGTATAGAATCCGTCCGGAATTTTGACCAGACCGGCCGGATTATAGAAAACAGCATCCACCGTGCTTATAGTTGCCGCCCGTGAAGGCATTCTGACAAAACTCGTGGAGTTGATGTAGTTATAAGCGAATACATCACCCGCGATCATTGCAGAAGCAAACAGGATTGCCCCTAGCATGAGTAAAATTTTCTTCATAAAATCCTCCTTGAAAAATTTTATAAATTTAAATAATGTAAAAATAAAAACGGAAGCCGGACGAAAAGATTGTTGCAATATTAGAATACCTGACTCTCATACATGCCTCTTTAAGGTATTATTAGAACCATGCTTTGTCGTTACGCGTTTTTTTTATGTCATTTAGTGGTAATTATATTCAAAATAAAATGTCAATATATTTTCAAATATGATAAATATTAATTCGCTCTTTTTTTATATATAGAATCGTATATGTTCAAAAAATTATTATTTTTTCAACAAAAAAATGACGGGGTGTTCAAAACAACTATCATCGCGGAAGAAACGGTGTGATTTTTTCTATAGTTACATGCAAGTATTGAGTATCGCAGTTAAAAAAAATACAAGTATTGACTTTGAGTAAATGAAAGCCTGCTGCTTTCTGATACATTAATAATTCCATGCCGGTGCCGTATTTCTAACGCGACCATGGAAAATAATGCTTGCTTTTTAACAAAAAGTTTCATATTTATTAGTTTTGTTTCTTAATTGCCATTGCTCATTCATATTTGCCTCCGCCGCCTTCGGGGGCGGGGGCAAATTATAAACGATTATTGAGTTTAGAAACAAATCTATTATCGACTTTTCCTTTTTATGAGATGTCCACTTCAGAAGTATTCTAATGCGAAATATTGAACATACGGAGTGACATTGCCTATGTTTAAGAAGAAAATAGTAAGCGTTGATCTGGCCGTTGTCGAACGCAAGATACACAACCTGACCAAGCTTGTCTCTATCAACAGCATGATCAATTCCACCCTCGATATAGTCAGACTCCTCACTGTCATCATGCAGACGATCACGGATATCATGGAAACGGAAGCGAGCACCCTTCTTCTCTATGATGATAAGTCCAACGACCTTGTGTTCAAAGTGGCCCTTGGCGAAGCCGGCAGGGAGCTGGTTGAGAAGTTTCGCATTAAGATGGGCCAGGGAATCGCCGGCTGGGTCGCGGAAACCAGAAAACCGATATTCATCAACAACGTATATAACGACCGACGTTTCGACCCGGATTTCGATAAAATGACCGGATTTGTAACAAAATCCATCGTCTGCACTCCCCTCCTCTTCAAGGGAAAACTGCTCGGCGTGATCCAGGCCATCAACCCGCTCAACCGTCCCGGATTCACCGAGGACGACATGAGCCTGTTTAAAATCTTCGCCGACCAGGCGGCCCTGGCGGTGCAGAACGCGATCTACTTCCGGAACGCCATTGAGGAGGAGCGGATCAAGGGCGAGCTCGCTTCGGCGCAGGCGATACAGGAGGCCCTGATTCCCGATATCGATATGAGACTCGGCACAATAAGAATAGCCGCACGGTCAATGACCGCCCGGGAGATCGGCGGCGAATTCCACGGGCTGTTCCGGCTCGATGATAACAATATAGGGATCGCCCTGGGCGATCTTCACGTCAAGGGTGTACCGGGCGGGATGCAGGCCTCAATAGTGAGCGGGGCCATTCGGGCCCTCGCGAAAATCAAGGGGAAAAATCCCGTTGAACTGGTGCGGCAGCTTCACCGCATCATGGAACACGACGAGCGACCCCTGCCGAACGCCTCGCTCCTCTACGGCGTGCTCGACCGCGCGGAAAACAAGCTCCGGTTCCTCAACGTCGGCATCGCCTATCCGGTTCTCGTGCGCGACCGGGTTGCGCGGTACCTCAGGTTCGGAAAGAGAAGCCTGGTGCAGAACATAAATGAAGCAAAAAGCGTCGCGGTTTCACTGCGTCCCGGCGACCTGTTCGTCATACTCTCCGATGGAATCCTCAGGGTCAGGAACCGGATGGGAAAACAGCTGGGCCTGAAAAGCGTCATGAGATTCTTGGAAAAAAAATTCCCTCCGAAAGAAGACATCATCGAATCAGTCATCGGGTTCGCAGGCCGTTTTTCCGGTGATGTCGGGATCAGGGAGGATATATCTATCATTACCCTGCGCATAGACTGATAGCCGCGTGAAAATGTGTTGCCAAAATTACTTGGCGGCGCTACATTGAATCAATTCATGAGGGGGGACCATGAGTAATTTCGTATCGGTTATATTCTGCAGAAACTGCAGCTCTCGTTTCGTTGAAATCTCCGAGTGGACGCAGGACGGGAAAGCCATCGTTCAGTGCCGGTCATGCAACAATAAAGAGACGCTCGCGAATTTCACTCTCGGCAGGGGAAAGATCAGCAGCACGGAGCTGCAAAACGCCCGCGACACCATGGCGAAGCGGGGCCGGTACGAGAAATAGCCCCGCTTTCTACCTTCGCATAAAAATCCTTTTGAAGACTACCGAGATGAAGAAGAGCATCACCCTCATGAATCTGCCGATTCTCCAGGGTTTGATGATGATGCGGTAAAACCAGTCAAGGCCCCGTTGCATGAAAAAGGCGGGTGCTTTTTTAATCTCGCCGGATATGATATCGATACAGCCGCCGACGCTGATAAAAACGGCGTTTTTGAATTCACCCTTGATCCGGTGTATCCATTTATCTTCGTTGGGAAAGCCCAGACCCACAAACACGATATTGGCCTCGGACTTGCGCATCGCCTCAATGACGGACTTTTCCCGGTCGGCGCTGAAATATCCACCGTGACGGCCGACAATGCGTATTTGGGGGAATGACTTCCTAATATTAAAGAAAGCTCGTTCCACAATTTCCGGTTTTCCACCCACCAGAAAAATGGAAAACTCCTTTATCTCGGCGATCCTCACAATATCCATCATAAAGCTCAACGTGGGTATACGCTCACGGATGGGTCTCTTTAATACTCTTGCCGCCCACTGGATACCTGCCCCGGCGGGCAGGTGCATGTCCGCCGATCCGGAGACGACCCTGAGGTCCGCGCTGCCTTTGATGCGCTGTATCTTATAGGGATTGAGGGAAATAACGTGAAACACACCGCCGGCTTTTATCATTTCCATGATTTTAACGACAGCCTGCTGCCTCGTGATATTATCCACGCCAATTCCCGTGATGTTGGTAATTTTCGCGTCGCTCAGGTCGACCTGATTATACTCAAGAATGAGATCCCGCTCCTCCTTGTAGGAATCATAATACACGGTTTTTTCCTTCATGTGACCCTCCTTGCGTTTCCCAGCAGCGAATCATCGGCTGAGAAACGATTACCTTCCCACAAGCTAATGATGTACATTCGCATTATTGTGATTATTTAATCCCACGTATCCGAATGTCAATAATAATTCTGATTATGTCTTGTCGAATTTATGTCATACAGAAAGGACAGCCGGCCGGAAAAACGCAGAAATGAGACGCCGGGTTGATGCTTATATATTATCCCGGCATATCAAAAAATAGTTGCATAAAATTAATTGAATGGTGATAACCCCTTCAAGAGAGGTGACACTCATGGGCAGACTGAATGAAATTATCTCCTTTATCGAACACGACTTCCGTAACAAGGTCATCATCGAACCGGAAAAGCGGTTTCCAAAATTACGCGACAGCCTCTTTGACGTCATAAAGACATACAGTCCCGGCGTGATCGTTAAAGCCGGACTGGGGAGCGGTCAGCTTCTCCGCGAAATGGCGGCCGCAACCAGCACCTATATCGTTGTCGTTGAGCCGTCCATCTCGATCATAAGGGAATTCATCAGTCAGAACGCCGGCGATTCATCGACAGAGAGGATCCATTTCATCAACGGTGAGTTTAACGCCTTCCCCATAGATTATTACGCCGCCGACCTGCTCATCTGTATCGATTACCTTGATTTTCTCGAATCGGGCAGGGTTGTTGACGAATTCAGGCGGGCAACGCAGTTCGACGGTATACTCTTTATAGCCGGGACGGTGCTCAGCGATGAAGATATCGACGGGCTGTACGACGATTTCATGAAGGCGGTTTTCCCCCTCCATAATGACTATTATCTTCGGGACGACCTAAAAACCCTTTTGGATCTGAACGAATTCACCTTTATAAAAGGCCACCTCGAGCATTTCAGCACCGACCTCGTCCGGATGGTGGATTATTTTACCGGCCTGTATCCGAACTCGGGTGAAAATACACTACGCCAGATAGAAAACCATCGGACTGAATATACTGATCTGTACCGGCTCGCGGATAATACGATATCCGAGCCATACTATATAGGCCTGTTCATGAGGAGAAAACCGGAAAAGTAGAAGGAGCGTCCTCGGGTGGAATTCATTGTAAAACCGTCGCGCCTGAACGGCGCCGTCAATATACCCGGATCCAAGTCGCACACCATCAGGGCCCTGGCCTGCGGCCTGCTGGGGGACGGGGAATCCTTCATAGAGCACCCTCTCGATTCATCGGACACGCGTTCGTGCCTGAACATGGTGCGGAATTTCGGCGCACGGGTTGATACGCAGACCGGCGTCTGGAAAATTATCGGAACCGGTGGAAAACTTGCGGTCCCCGCTGATATTATCGACGTGGGCAATTCGGGCACGTCGCTCTATATCGGGCTGGGGCTCGCCTCCCTGGTCGACGGGTACAGCGTGTTCACCGGCGACCACCAGATCCGGAGCCGGCCGGCAGACGGCCTTATCGCCTCCATCAACGATCTGGGCGGCGTTGCTTTTTCCACACGGGGGAACGGGATGCCGCCGGTGGTGGTTAAAGGCAGAATCACCGGCGGGACCACGGAAATCCAGGCGGTCACCTCACAGTATCTTACCTCGCTCCTCATAGCCGCACCCCTGGCAGAAAGGAAAACAGTGATCAAGGTGCCGCTCCTTAACGAGAAGCCCTATGTCGCCATGACCCTGTGCTGGCTGGACAAGCTGGGGATACGGTTCGCCGAGGGCAATTATGAAGTCTTTACAATTCCGGGCGGACAGAAGTATCGGACCTTTCGGGAAAATATCGCCGCCGACTTTTCATCCGCGACTTTCTTCCTGGTGGCCGCCGCCATAACAGGCTCCGAGCTTGTCTTGAGAGGTCTCGACTGGAGCGATACGCAGGGAGACAAGGAAGTGGTCAATATATTAAAATTCATGGGCGCCGGTATCAATATCGGAAAAAATGAGATCACCGTCAGCGGCGGAAGGCTGAACGGAGGCATCTTTGACCTGAATGCCATACCCGACTCCCTTCCGGCTCTTTCCGTGGCGGCCTGCTTTGCCGATGGCGAGACCAGACTCGTCAATGTGCCGCAGGCGCGGCTGAAGGAGACGGATCGCATCAGGGTGATGCATGATGAACTCGTTAAAATGGGAGCTCGCGTCGAAGAGCTTCCGGACGGGCTGGTGATACGCCGGAGCTCGCTGCGGGGATGCCGGGTGAGCGGCCATCACGATCACCGCGTGGCCATGGCCCTGGCGGTGGCCGGTCTCGCCGCAGACGGCGAAACACGCATCGAAACGGCGGAATCCGTCTCGGTGACCTTTCCTGACTTTCCGGACCTGATGAAATCAATCGGGGCCGATATCAAACGCATGGAGCTGCAGTATGACGGTACGGGGAATACGGGGAGCGACAACCGCTGATTCGAATACAAAAAGCGAGATCGCCGCAAAAACCAGGGAGCTGTTGGAGACACTGGTCGCGCAAAACGGCGTCCGCATCGAAGACATCGCATCTGCCATCTTTTCCGTGACCGACGACCTGAACGCGGAGTTCCCCGCCGTTGCCGCGCGCGAGCTGGGATGGCTCTACACCCCTCTCTTCTGCACGCTGGAAATTCCGGTGCCGGGAAGCCTCAGAAGCTGCATCAGGGTCCTTCTCCATGTGAACACTGAGCGGCGGCAGGATGAGATGAAGCACGTATACCTGTACGGTGCGGAAAGACTACGGCCAGACCTGGATTCAAAGAGTGTCGACAGGTTCTATACCTCGAAGAAATAATCATCATAAAAAATCATTTCTCCCGTATAAAAAACTCAGTCCTTCGATTCTTTCTCCTCCCTTCTACGGTCTTATTGTCGCCGATCGGCTTATCAGGCCCGAATCCCATGGCCACAAGCCGCTCCGGACTGATGCCGTTCTTTATCATATATTCCATGACCGCGTCGGCCCTTCTCTCCGAAAGCTTCATGTTGTACTCATGAGTTCCGGTAATATCGGTATGTCCCCTGACCTCAAGCCGAATTTTTTTATTCCGCTTCATAGAATCAATCATGCGGTCGAGGATATTGAGTGATTCCTTTTTAAGATACGCCTCGTTTATCTCAAAATGAATGTTTTCAACCACAATTCCCTTTCCCACTTCAATCTTCTCAAGTGTGATCGAAGCATCTTTATCATCACGGGATATGATGATCTTCTTCGGCACGTACCCGTCCGAATCGGCGGTGATTTCCACGTCATCGGCATTGGGCACCGCAATCTCCTGGCCGGGCCTATTGACGGGAATGCGATTCGCATACACGATCTTGCCCTGGTCCCATTTCTTCACCTCCACAGTGGCCGGGATGGTATTATTGTTCTCATCCTTCACTGATATCTTTATAGGACGAAGTTCATCATTTCTATCCGGCTGCTTATTATCAGACTGCTTATCGCTGGGTCGCTGAGCCGGCGTCTCCTTAGCATACACGTCCTTCCTATTGTAGGGATCGTAAACCGCGCTGCCGCCGTCAATGATCCGCGGATAATAATCAGTGCCGACCGCGTAAAGGTAGTTTCCAGCCGGGAGGAACATGATACCGCCCGACGCAGCCGGCTGGTACGCCCCGCCGGGAAAAGGCGGGACGAATTCCCACAGCGCCTCCCTCCGGTCGAACTTAAGCGCGCGTAGCGATGCGTAAGAATGATCGCGGTCCCCCACCCGTTTTTTAATGGTGCTTGCAACATAGATCTGATCCCGGATAGTTACAAAATAGGGGCTCGACTTCTCACCCAAATCAATGGTCGAGGCTACAACGCCGGTATCGGGATTAATCAAGACCACCTGCCGGTTTCCTGTAGTAAAGAGAATCTCCCGCTCTGTGAAGCTGGGGTTTGACGTGATAGTCCCGCCATAATCCTTAACCCAGACTTTAGAACCGTCGGCAAGGTTAAAGGAATGAACAACGCTGCCCGAGGCCAGGTAGACCTTTTGACGGTACACCACCGGGGAAAATATCCGCTCCGGCTTACTGATAACGTTGGACCATACCACCGATCCGGTGACGGCGTCAAGGCAATAGAGGGAGAAGATGTTCTTGCTGTAATCCATGGACTGAGTGAAAATATACGTATCATAAAATGAGGGGAATCCGCTGTAAGACTTCACACTCTTGTTGTCCCACTTGAGATGTCCCTGCAGTATCTCCCGGGAGATGAAGACGTTGCGAGTGCCATAGTAAATCATGTCGCCCGTGATCACGGGGTCAGAGTAAATGCCGTCGACCAGGGTTGTTGAATGCTTGCTGGGGTCCCACACATCAGCGTTACCGGGTTGCCATTTGGGCGTTTTTTTATTATATTCGCTGTTTTTATCAAATAATTCCTTCTCGTCACGCATACCGGTGCGCGCCCAGAGCACCTTACCGGTGCGCTTTTCCAGACAGTAGATGACAAAGTTATCGGTGAGTATTAGGCGATTGTCTTTTACCAGAGGATACTTAACCTTACCTGCCGACTTCTCGGAAGTGAACTGAGCGGACAGTTCCTTGAGGTTGATCTTCCATTTCATCTTACCCGAATCCTCATCAAGGCAGTAGACGTTTTTACGTATATCGACAAAATATACCAAACCATCTGATATAATGGGATTGTAGACCATATCGGCTGCCTGGAACAGCCATTTAAGGTTATTGTTCTTCACCGTAATTTCATCATTATTGCCGGTATAAAAGATATTGCCCTTAAATATTGGCCAGTCGGATGATGCTACGCCTAACTCACGCCAACATATGATAAGCAGAATGGCAATAAGAAAGTTCCGTTTCATATCGGCCCCCCTTTACATGACGTTATTCGAGAAGCGGGATTTTTCTTTATCACGTTCTTAGTTCGATATATTTTCAATTAGTAATTAAAAATTTCATTCCAGTTAATATACCATGGTCGTAATGATAAGGCAAATAAAAATTAATTAGTTCCTCGTCTGCTCTTTTGGTCTGTTAGGACCCATTATACCACACGAGGCCGCAGCCTTTTTCATTATATCAGAGTAAAAAACATGATTTCTTGGTTATAATCATTATCTTCAATTATTATACTTGCCCATCGCAATAATGTATGTAATCAATTGCCCAAATATCGAATATTAAAAAATAACAAAGTTCCCTATAAAGAGTGAGGCGGAATCACGGAGGTTACTCATGGGCATGCACATCCCCACCAGGGAAGATGCCTTATCCCTGTTAAAAGAATACAACAAGACCACCAATCTTGTTAAACATGGTCTTGCCGTGGAGGCCGTTATGCGCCACTTTGCTAAAAAGTATGGCGAAAGCGAGGATATGTGGGGTATTGTGGGCCTGGTACACGACCTGGACTACGAGCAATATCCGGAAGAGCACTGCACCATGAGCCGGAAAATCTTACTGGAGAGGAACTGGCCGGAGGAGTATGTGCGGGCCGTAGCAAGCCACGGCTGGGGGATATTCACCGACATCGAGCCTCAATCCACCATGGAAAAGATCCTGTACGCAGTCGATGAGCTCAGCGGCCTCATCATCGCAGCGGCGATGGTGCGACCCTCGAAGAGCCTCATGGATCTGGAGGCGTCCTCCGTAAAAAAAAAATGGAAAGACAAGAGCTTCGCCGCCGGTGTTGATCGGACGATCATAGAAAAGGGCGCATCAATGCTGGGAATGGAACTCACCGAACTAATTAGGGAGTCAATCATTGGATTGCGTACGATAGCAGGAGAACTGGGGTTGGCTTGATCACGCTCACGGCAATGTCATGCAGCATCAGTATATGTATTCTTTGTATTGATTCAACAATATATTTTCTCATTCAAATCCGGCGCCTGCAGCGCCGAGGACGCGGTAGGCGCCGGGTCCTCATATAATTTCTTGACAGATACAATTTATCATCGATAGAATAACGGCGATTTCATATTCCAGCGTCATTTGAATTGAAGAAGAAAAATAACCTTCCCATACTCATCATAATTCCTCACGGCGGCTGCAAAGTGCCTGAGGAACTGTCCGGCTACGAAGCGGTAACCAAATTCGACCTCTTCATGCAATCGGACACCTGCGCCAACGACCTCTTCTCCTTCGGCGACCGCGCCGCCGCGACAATCAACGCCACTGTCTCGCGTCTCTTCATCGACCTGGACCGGCCATATACCGCCCTCCCGCCCGCACCGGACGGCGTGATCAAAAAATCGAGCCTGGACGGGAATCCGGTGTTCCGGGACGGCCTGTTCCCGGATGAGATAGCCATTGCCAACATGCTGCAACGCTACTGGTTCCCCTTTCACGACGCTGCCAAGAATATCATCGGTATCGGAGGCATACGGCTTATACTGGAATGTCATACCATGATGGCCGTGGGACCGAAGATTTCGAGAGACCCTGGAAAACCACGGCCCATCGCTCTGCTTGAACACCTTACCCAGAGCAAGGGAGTCCGGCAAAAAACATGCGACGCCGGTCTGATACAGAGCCTCGGGGAGCATCTGAAGAAGGCCCTTTCAGATGAAGAAGATACGATAGCTGAAAAATGCATTGTAAGCGACGAGCCATCCGGCGGATATATTCTCGAGAATTTCGGCAGCGGCCCTGTTCCCATGATCCGTATCTCGATCTCCAGATCGATTTTCCTGAATGAAACATACTTCAATTCCGATTATTTACGCGTCGATGAACTGCGAATACGTCACTTGCGCGAGACACTGTGGCATGCAATCGAAAGATTTTTCAAGAAGAACCTTTAGTTGCCCGCATCAGGGCCGTTTAAAAAGCCCCCTGGATAACCGGAGGGGGCTTGATTGTCATATTATAACCTGAAATGCCCTCCTGTGGGGGATTGGGGGAGTGTTATTTGACAACCCCTATACGGTCGGCGAGCTGATTGCGATTATTTCACTGCGTCGGATTCCACCTTTTTCTTTGTCAATTCCTGGGACGCTTTCATTACTTCCGGGTCCATCATGTACTTCATCATCTTCATTGAAACGGTAAGAAACTTCTGGGTCATCTGGTCGAGCTTTTCGAATTCCTCTTTCAACTCCACCGGAGGATTCTTTTTGATTGACTTCAGATCTGGGTATTTCTTCTCTATCTCTTTCCCCTTCTTTGACAACTTTTCCATGTCGTTGCCCAGTTCGGTAATGGCTTCGGCCACTTCTTTGGCACTGTTGGCTTTTTCAAGCGCCGATATATACTCTAGATTGACTTCAATGAAATCGTTCAAATATTCCTTCAGGTCCCCATACTTACCCGACGGTTTGCATCCAAAGCTAACTAGGACGAACACGAATGCAAGCGCGACAGCTGTAATTTTTTTAATCATGATTAAGCTCCTGTAATTTAATACTGTATTCATTTAATCTAATACTGTATTCATTAGACTTGTTGCAAAACTCAGTAATCAATGATTTTTACCCCGCCGCCTTCGGCGGCGGGGTAAAAATGAATAATTATGAGTAGTTATGCAACAAGTCTATTAAAAATTTTCGCCAGAGATCTCTATTCTAACAAAGTTGCATACTGAAAGCGCTTCAGCGGTAAATCAGCTTTCCTCATAGACTATTGCGTTAAATTATGCTTACTGTTCCCCCACTATGCCGCTCTCGTCAGCAAGATCGGATTCCCCCGGAGCCCAGTCATGAAAATGACGCAGAGGCCCGCCAGAGATGCATGGCATTAGAAGGATAAACATAAATTATGTCAAACCCAAAATATAGTCATAGGCCTCAAGGGCAGCGGTTGCCCCCTCGGCGGCTGCCATGACGATCTGCCTTCTGGAACCGCTCCTCAGATCACCGGCGGCAAAGAGTCCCGGAATGGAAGTTCTCATTTTTATGTCGGTTATGACCTCACGGTTTTTATCAAGAATTTCGGCCGGAAGAAATCCTGTGTTGGCATCGAAGCCGACGAAAATAAACACCCCGTCCACGGCGAGCGTTGATTGCTTGCCGGTTTTCACATTTTTCAGGGCGATGCTTTCAACCTTCATGCTGCCGTTGATGGACTCCACCACCGTATCGATAACCGGCTCGATCCGCTCGCTGGCAGATATCCTTTCTTGAAGAATCTTGACGCCGCGGAACTGGTCGCGACGGTGGATGAGATACACCTTCCGCGCAAAGCGGGTCAGGAAGTGAGCCTCTTCAAGCGCCGTGTCTCCGCCGCCGATCACGGCGCAGACGCGGTCCTTGTAAAAGGCGCCGTCACAGGTGGCGCAGAAGGAAACGCCATGGCCGATAAGATCCTCCTCGCCCGGCACCTCGAGCCTCCGGTATGAGGCTCCGGCCGCAGCAATCACGGTTTTTGCATGCACCTCTGATTTATCGGAAAGCGTGACGACGAATACGCTCCCTTTCGCGTCTCGGCGAACCGAGTCGACCTCTCCGCTCGCTATTTCAGCACCGAGCCTTCGTGTCTGGTTCTCCATGCGCGACATCAACTCCCATCCGGAGACCGGTTCAACAAAGCCGGGATAATTCTCCACCTCGTATGTGTTCATTACCTGACCCCCTGGTGATAACTTCTCCAGAATCATCAGGTCAAGGCCCGATCTGATTCCGTAGATTGCGGCTGTCAAGCCCGCGGGTCCGGCTCCAATTATTATAAGATCTTTCATTCTTTTATTCTCCATGGTTGTCGATTTGCCTGAAAGGATGAATCGATACCATTCGCGTTTTGTCAATAAAAAGCAATGCATTGACAACTACAGAAAATTGTCAATAATTTCTCCAATCGTTGTAGACAACAGGAGAAACTATGAATTATATTGTTATTAATGTGCATTGTAAATGTTCGGAATAGTATCCAAATCGGCGATTATTGCAAGTGAAAATATTACTTGATATAGTGCAAATCACGATTATATTAATCACCGCCATTGAGAGCTCTTCAGAATGATAGCGGGATGTCAGAAAATAAACAGGGTGAAATCATAATGAAACAGATTAAAGACAACAGCATCGACTCGGCCAGAAAGCAGTTCATCTTTTCCCTGGTGATACTCGGCCTGGCCGTCATATACTTGATATCACCAATCGATATCATACCGGATCTGATATTTCCCGCCGGATATCTCGATGATATCCCGCTTCTCATTGCCACCGCCATATACGCCGGCTATTCGTATCGGAAGATGAAGAAAGGGCGCGAGCAGGGGAATGTCGGATAAAATCGTCCTTTTTTGTAACAATACAAGATTCACGATTACGTATATCATACTAATTCTTTAAAGACCCTCCAAAAATTTTCCAGAATAATTGCCCGCATCGCGCGGGCGTTATTCTTTTTTATGTCCAATTACCAGGTGTACCCCCTCCTGTTCGCGTAATATTATGAAAAAAAAGGGAGAACTGGCGTCCTCCCTCCGGAGTAATGGGTTAATGTGTGGGTTAGAGATGAGGTGTTATGAGAACTCTTCAGAAAAATTCGGTTTCAGGATATCGATGTGCGACTGGCACACCAGAAATGATACACAATTTGTCTTTAATATACGCCAAAAAGAGCTTACTTCTCAATAATCGATTTGATGAAATAAATGTAGTTATACTGATGACTTTACAGGTAGGGTATTCCCTGATCCAATAACATTCATATTCAATGGGTATCCAAGAATCTTATGGATGACCGGTTGCCAATTAACCATGAAATCATGGATTTTGCACCGATTTCCGTTCAATCTTGTCAAAATACATTATTATTTGCACTCACCTGGCAGCAAAATCATTAAGATTGATGACCTCCCCCCTCGCGGGAGACCCACCGAACGGCAAAACGTACCAGCTCGCCCGAGCTTTTCATGTTAAGCTTTGTTTTTATACGATCGCGGTACGTACCAATGGTTGAAGTACTAATATTGAGCCGACGGGCTATCTCCCGCCGGTCAAGTCCTTGGCCGATAAGCTTAAAGATATCCAGTTCACGGTCGGTAAGATCCGTCATGAGGCCTTCAGTTCCCTCTTCTTCCTTTCCGGCAACGATGTCAAGAAGCGAATCGCTCAGAGATTCGCTGATGTAGCTCTTCCCAGCCGTAATTTTTTCGATGGCTTCAACAACCTGGTCGACCGGCTCGCTTTTCAGCACATATCCTCCCGCTCCCGCCTGCAGGGCTCGCCGCACGACCTCTTTTTCGGCGTGCATGGAGAGGGCAAGTATGTACACACTCCGGTACCGGGCGCGGATTGCCTTGATGAGTTCAATGCCGCTCACACCTTCCAGGCTTATGTCCACCACGGCGATGTCCGGAGAGCAGTCGTTGATTAATGCGATGGCGGTGTTGGCATCCCCCGCCTGGCCGCATATGTGCAGGTGATCGTGACTGTCCAGGAACTGTATGAGACCCAGACGCACTACTTCGTGGTCGTCGACAATAAAGACACGGATTTTGTTATATTGCTTCTCAGGCATAG
>Ga0154692_125_pt3 | contig 14862 bp, 14 predicted proteins | sample Rifle2008BG13ft_FD_116121 | JGI IMG/M metagenome (GOLD analysis project Ga0154692, IMG submission 116121) | Spirochaetes bacterium RBG_13_51_14
ATACCGATAACTATCGTATTATCACGCTTTGCTCTGAAGACGGCCCTGTTGTTCGCCGGGGGCGAGCAGAAGGAGGGGCTGCGGTTTTTCACCGATGGCCTGAAGCGTCTTTCCGGAACAGCGATGTTGAATAAGGATGGGAATATCCCTCTGGTTGAAATATTCTCGCGGGAACGGCGGGGCTGGGACCTGTACTACGACGTCCTGGATATCGTCGAGAAGCACATCGCGGAAAGGGATCATTTCGCATTGGAGCTGGCGGACAGGGCGAAACAGATCATCAATTCTCTCGGTTTGAATCAGAATTCATAATCATCTTTGATCGTGGGTTTGACGTATAACGTCCAGATTCAGCGGCTGAATTAACACTCCGGTGTAGCGACTTGTTATACCTCCACAGACTACTGATCCGCTTCATGCATGTCCATGTATTCTTGTGCGGTAATGACTCTTATGCTTCCCTTTGCGTAATCCTTCTTGTTTCTTGTTACTATGAAATCGATTCCCTGTTTTTCTACAGCATAGTACTGCATGGCATCTTCAAAATCTGAAAAGTCCGATTCAAGAGCTGCATCTACTATTTTCTCGTTCATTGGCAGTATTGACAGCCTCTTACGCAGGGATTTTACAGCCCTTTTTGATTTTGCTTTGCTTGAGTACTTTGTGATTATGTAATCAACATTTGCCAGTACTATCGGTGTTGTGAACGCTGCGACCTTTTTTTCCGCGATGAGCGTCATCAAGGCCGCTGCTTCTGCGTAGTTTTCTCGTTGTGTAAGTAAATCAATTATGACGTCAGAATCTATGAATATGCTATTCATGAAGTTCCTTATTTGCGCGGTGTCGCCGGTATTCCTTCTTGATATCAAGGTTGTCAGGAATTCTGATGATTCCAATGAGTTCCTCAATTTCCCGAGATATTCTTGCCTTCGTTTTGTTTTGATTCTTTGCAGTAAGGTAATTGAAGTATTTTTCAACCATTCCCGAAAGCGTTTCCTTGTGGCGTTCAGCGTAGCTTTTTGCCTGGTTAATAACTCTTTCGTCAAGAAACAGCGTCAGTTTTTTGTTCATATGATTCACCCCATGGCGATTGTACGTATATAATATATATTAATTCATACGTACTGTCAATTACTTTTTATTTCGGTGAAGCAGACTGCACTCCCTGTGATTCTTATGGGGTGGAGGTATAACGAGTCGTTCATAAGATGCTGGTCTCCTTGCTTTAACCAGTGCAAGGGGCATCACAATATTTCCGATAATCCCAGAATCTTTTATCGATGAGCGGGTGATGGGAATCGAACCCACGTGGCCAGCTTGGAAGGCTGAAGTTCTACCACTGAACTACACCCGCGGCATGGTATAAAGAATATTTATTTTTATATGGGGACATTAGGTTACCTCCGGCGCCCCATGCATCCGCAATATGTTGATTATCAAAAAGTGAACAGCGCGCCGATGTGCCCTGTTCACATAAAATGTTTTATACAACACATATGTTACTGTCAATGTGTCAAGGAAAATTTATTATACAATTATAATTAGCGTCTGGAGATCGGGCGCTTCCGCGAGCAGTTCCGATACTTTGCCTATCTCAGTCCGGTTTCCGGTGGCGATGGCGATCACGGTCGCCTGTCCGTACGTGACTAATATCGAAGCGAAGGCTATGTTCCGCCGGTCGGCGAGAAGGATGTTTTCAGGCATCGTTTCATTCGTTTTTTCAACCGGAAGTGATTCGTCCGTGAGCGTCGATTCATCCACTGCATATCTTTGACCAGAATCAAGCGCAAATCAGCCGGCACCTTATCACCAGACTGAACATGGGCAATATCGCCCGGAACTATAATGGGAACAAGTTTGTAATTGGCGTATTAGTAATGAGATTGCGTTGATTATTGATATAGATATAAGAAAATACCTGTTCAATGATATATTACACCTATTTATGTAATTTTATTTTGCGAGTACAATATGGCTGAAAGTGTAGAGTTTTCATTTTATTCTTGACAAATTATGTCGCATATGGTATTTAGTGGGGATTAGCGGGGATTTTTGTTGAAATTCTCCTATTGGTGGTGGCGGCAGACATGTTCATGGGTGAATATCATCCCACCCTGGATGAAAAAGGAAGGGTGGCGATACCGGTAAAGCTCCGCAAATCGTTCGGGGAGAAGGCGTATATCAATAAGCTCGTGCTGACCTACGGCTTTGATAAATGCATCATGGCCTTCCGTGAAGAGGAGTGGGAGCGGTTTGTCAGAGAGAAACTGGTTCCTCTGCCGCAGTCAAATCCCACGAACAGGAAGTGGATACGTCACCTCATGGGCGGTGCACGGGACCAAGAGCTGGATAAGCAGGGCAGAATAGTCATACCGGCCAGCCATCTCGAATACGCGCAGATAAAAAGCGAGGTGACCATTCTTGGCATGAACGACCGGATCGAGATCTGGGCCACGGATATTTACAATAATTACCGTCCGGACCAGGATTCGCTCAATGCCCTAGCCGGCGATCTGGGCATATGATACGCCGGGTCTGACGGGGGCCGGTATGCGCGTTAATGCGACATAATACGATAGAGGCTGTGGTGGAATACACGCACATTCCGGTGATGCCGGTGGAGCTGGTCCGCTTTGTGGAGAGTTCGGCGCATCGCGGATCCGGGGTGCTGCTGGACTGTACGGTCGGTGAGGGAGGGCATTCTGAGCTTTTTCTGGAGACGTTCAAGGATATCCGGATCATCGCTTTCGACAGGGACGGCGCGATTCTGGATATCGCGAAAAAAAGGTTGGAGCGTTATGCAGGCCGAATTAATTTCATTAATGATAATTTTACTCATTTGCATCAGCATCTCGAATCAATGAGATCCGGACTACACTATGTTCTGTATGATTTCGGGGTATCTTCTTTTCATTTTGAAAAAAGCGGGAGGGGATTCAGCTTCGCAAAGGATGAAAGGCTTGACATGAGACTGGATGACGGCACGGAAAGCGCGTATGATATCATCAATACCAGAGGGGGGAAAGAGCTGGCCGATATCATGTTTCACTACGGCGGGGAGCGGTGGTCGCGGAGAATAGCGGCCGCCATTGTTCGGGCGCGGAGCGCCGGGCCGGTGGCCACCACCGGCGAGCTTGCCGAAATCGTGCTCAGGGCCATTCCGAAAAAATTTCACGTGAGGAACGTCCACCCGGCCACCAGGGTCTTCCAGGCGATTCGGATCGCGGTGAATGATGAGCTCGGGGCAATTGAAAAGAGCCTCGGCGATGCCTACGATCTTCTTGCATCCGGCGGGCGCATCATGGCCATATCCTTCCACTCGCTGGAGGATCGCATCGTGAAGGAGACGTTCAGGCGTCTGTCGCGCGGCTGCCGGTGCGCTGCGGAGCCGCGTGATTGCCGGTGCGAGCCGAAGGCGCTGGTAAAACTATTGACGAAAAAGCCACTGCGGCCTGAAGTAGACGAGATTGAGCGAAACAGCAGGGCCCGGAGCGCGCGGCTGCGGGCCTGCGAAAAAGTATAGCGGAGGATTCGCCATCAGATATATCGCCGTAATATGTGCCATGACCCTGTTTGTGATACTCTATGTATGGCAGAACATCGAGATCGTGAAAATCGAAATGGAATGCCAGTCGCTCTCAGAGAGGAAAAAACAGCTCGCTGATGATAACGACCGTCTCCGATATGATATCGAACGGTATCGGCGGATGGACGTAGTTGAAGCGTATGCGCGCAAGAAGGGGATGCGGCAGATGCAGATCGGGGATTTTGACGTGATGACGGTGCATGAGAACGATGTTCGAAAATAAAGCTGAAATCAGAATGGGCCTGCCGGAGCTTGTTCAGAAGGCCGGCGGTGCCGCGGAGATTCTCGGCGGCGACGGCGTGGACGTGACCTCCGTGGAATACGATTCGCGGAACGTGAAGAGAGGGAGTCTGTTTATCGCAGTGGAAGGATTCAACAGCGACGGTCACCGATTTATCGCATCCGCCATTGAGAACGGAGCGTCGGCCGTGTGCGTTGCCAGGGATCGTGCCCGTGATTTTGCCTCTCTGCACCAAGACGGTACCGGCGTTCTGGCGGCCGATGACACCAGGACGGCCCTCTCGCGGCTGTCAGCTGCGTTTTTCGGATTTCCGTCGCGGTCGATGATGGTGATCGGCATTACCGGCACCAACGGCAAGACCTCGGTCACCTACATGCTGGAAGCAATTCTAAAACAGCACGGCCTTATCCCCGGTGTCATCGGGACCATCAACTACCGCTGGGGCGGCGGGACGTTTCACGCGCCAAACACCACACCCGAATCGCGCGATTTGCAGGAGCTGCTCTGGATGATGCGCCGTGACGGCGTAGACGCGGTCATCATGGAGGTGTCGTCACACGCCCTGGAGCTGAAGCGGGCGGACGACATTGATTTTGACGCGGCCGTGTTCACCAACCTCACCCGGGACCACCTTGATTTCCACCATGATTTTGGCAGCTATTTCAACGCCAAGAGAAGGATGTTCCATATACTTGAAATGAGCATCAAGAATGGCCGTTGCGGCGTGATGAACGTCGACGACCCGTACGGACGGGAGCTCTATCTCATCCGGAATCAGTTCTCATATCCGGTCACAAGTTTTGGTATAGACACGAAAGCAGACTACATGCCCGAACGGCGCAGCATTAATAATTCCATTCATGGATTGAGCTACCGCATGGAGCGCCCTGATCCCGGTATCGCCATAAACCTCAAGCTGCTGGGCACCTTTCAGCTCTACAATTCCCTGGCAGCCATCAGCGTGTCCCACCAGATGGGCGTGCCGTACGAGGATATCACCACGGGGCTGGCCGATCTCGAGACCATACCTGGCAGGTTCGACGTGCTCAAGAGCGGGAAAGGCTTTATCGTGATCGTCGATTATGCCCACACGGTCGACGCGCTCCAGAAGCTTCTTGAGTCCGTCAAGGAACTTGACCACCGGCGGGTCATCACCGTATTCGGCTGCGGGGGCGACCGGGACCGGACCAAGCGGCCTCTCATGGGAAAAGTCGCCGAAGCGAATTCCGACCTGGCAATCGTTACCAGCGATAATCCCCGTACCGAGGATTCGGACCGGATCATTCGCGATATCGTAGTGGGACTTGAGAAAGATAACCATGAGATCATACCCGACCGAGAAGAGGCCATCGGAATGGCCGTCGGGATGGCCCGCGCGGGGGACATCGTCGTGATCGCCGGCAAGGGGCATGAGGATTACCAGATCATCGGCACCGAAAAGATACATTTTGACGACAAGGAAGTGGCGGCGCGCTGCCTGTAGGAGAACGATGTGATAGTGGACTATACGACAACCGTGGGATGGGTCGCAGAAGCATGCCGGGGCCGTATCACCAGCGGCGATCCCGGCGAGATGATAGAAACCATCACCACGGACTCGCGCGAGTTGGGTGAGAACAACCTGTTCATACCCCTCGTCGGAGAAACATTCGACGGCCACGACTTCATCAAGCCGCTGTCCGAGAACAGGAGCGTCAGATCGTACCTCACCATGCGGGGAGGATACACGAAGATCGCCGCGCGGAACGGTGTCTCCGAAATCCGGTGCGACGACACGCTGAAGGCGCTGGGCGCGATTGCCGCGCGCCACCGGAACGACATGGACCCGGAGGTGATCGGCATCTCCGGCACCAACGGCAAGACCACGACCAAGGAGCTCACATACGCAATCCTGAACGCCCGGTGGAATTGTCTCAAGAACGCCAGAAACTACAACAACGAAATCGGCGTTCCCATCACCCTCCTCGGCCTGAACGCCTCCCATGAGATTGCCGTCATCGAGATGGGGATGAACCATCCGGGAGAGCTTGACCGGCTGTCGCGCATAACCCGGCCCGACCTGGCCCTTATCACCAACGTAGGCGAGGGCCACCTGGAATTCATGGGCTCGGTCGAGAATGTGGCCCTGGCGAAATCCGAGATCATGAATGGCATGAACCCGGGGGCAAAACTGCTTCTGAACCGTGAGATGAATTGCTTCGACACCTTCAAACGCGGGGCGCGTACGATAGATCTCGTGGTAAAGACCTTCGGTCTTTCGGATTCAGCCGATATCTATCCGGATGAGTACCGGCTGTTCAGGAACAGCATCAGCATCCGGTACCAGGGGGAGGAGATCACCGTGCCGCTCTACGGCATCCACAACGTGTATAATGTCATCGCCGCAATAGCCGTGGCAGGCGAATACGGGGTCGACCCCTCCGCCATGAGGGATGCGCTGGCGGGCTTTGTCAATCTGGACGGCCGGAGCCAGATCATCGACCGAGGCTATATCGTTATCGACGATTCCTATAATTCAAACCCGATGTCGCTCATGTCCGCGCTCCGGTCCGCGGGGGAGATATTTCCCGACCGGAGGAAAATAGCGGTTCTGTCGGACATGAAGGAGCTGGGTGCTTTCGCGAAGGGTTACCATGCCGCATGCGGCAGGGCCGTTCACGCGAACAATTTCTCCATGATCCTGGTGTGGGGCGATATGGCCCGGCACTATGCGGAGGGAGCCGCTGAAGCCGGTCTTCACAAAGATAACATCAGGCAATTCGAAACCAAGGAAGAGCTGTCACGTTATCTGCAGCTTGTCATCGACGATAATGACGCGATATTGATTAAAGGCTCCCGTGCAATGAAGATGGAAGATGTGGTGCGCGCCATAACCGAAAGAGAGGGGTGAGATGTTCTATCATTTCATACTGCCGTTAAAAGAATACCTGTCGTTTTTACGCCTGTTCCAGTACATAACCTTCAGGTCGGCCTATGCCGCGGTCACGGCCCTGTTCCTGGTGCTGATCCTGGGCAACATGGTGATCCGGTGGCTGCGGGCACTCAAGTTCGGCGAGGAGATCAGGGTGCTGGGACCCGAGAGCCACAAGCAGAAGGCGGGCACGCCCACCATGGGCGGCGTCATCATAATCGGTGCCGTTCTCATGTCCATCATCCTCTGGGGGAATTTCAATAGCCGGTACCTCATCGTCCTCATCGGCGCCACCCTGGCGCTGACCGGTCTGGGTTTTGCGGACGATTACATCAAATCGGTATTGAAGAGAAAAGAAGGGATACCGGCGAAGGTGAAGCTCGCGTTTCAGGTGCTCATCGCACTTGCGGTCGCCCTGCTGGTCTACTATCTGCCGTCGAACCAGAACGAGGTCTCGATGCTGTTTGTTCCGTTCATAAACGAAGCCGTCCTTGACATGGGTTTCATATGGGTATTCTTCGCCGTCATTGTGATTGTCGCCACCACCAACGCGGTCAACCTCACTGACGGCCTGGACGGCCTGGCGATCGGGTCGGTCATAACCGTGGGCGTGAGCCTGGGGATTGTGGCCTACCTGACCGGCCACAGCAAGATCGCCACCTACCTCAGAATACCGTACATCCCGGACGCGGCCGAGCTCACGGTGTTTCTGGCGGCGCTCATGGGCGCGTCCATGGGATTCCTCTGGTTCAACAGCAACCCGGCCACGGTGTTCATGGGCGATACCGGGTCCCTCGCCATGGGGGGGATCATCGGTATCGTGGCGGTGATGATCAAGAAGGAGATTTTCCTGTTTATCGTCGGCGGGGTTTTCGTGATGGAGGTCCTTTCGGTGATTATACAGGTGGTGTCATTCAGGCTCAGGGGAAGGAGGGTCTTCAAGATGTCGCCGCTCCATCATCATTTTGAGCTCTCCGGCTGGTCGGAGCAGAAGGTTGTGGTGCGGATGTGGATCCTGGGAATCATCCTGGCGATATTGGGTTTGAGTTCGCTGAAGATTTTATGATTTTTGAGTAGCACTCCCTCCCCCTTGATGGGGGAGGGCCGGGGTGGGGGTGATCGTAATCGCCCGGTAGAGAATAGGAATAATCACCCTCCCCTGACCCCTCCCATTGAGGGAGGGGAATATGATCGATGATATAAGATAAATGCAAGATCGAGACAATAACATAAAAAAAGCCCTCGTGGTCGGATTAGGATACCGGACCGGTCTGGCGGTGTGCAATTTTCTTATCGGGAGAGGTGCCACCGTGGTCGCATCGGACAGTAAAAGCGAAACCGAGCTCTCGGAGGTGCTGCAGAAGCTCGATCCCGCGGTGCGGGTCGTTACCGGCGAGCAGCGCACCGGTCTCCTCGACGAGGGGTTCGATACGGTAATACTGTCCCCCGGCGTGCCCCGGAATATCCCTCTCGTGACTGAGGCCTACCGGCGAAAGATACCGGTCACCGCCGAGGTTGAGCTGGCATACCGCTACCTGAGGGGTGTGATAGTAGGAATCACCGGAACCGACGGCAAGTCAACAACGACCGCGCTCACCGGCCACGTATTAAGAGAGCTGGGGATGAGCGTCCACGTGGGGGGGAATATCGGCATACCCCTCATCACGTTCGTCGACCGGACATCCGACAGTTCCGTCATCGTCGCCGAGCTGTCGTCTTTCCAGCTGGAGGCCATCGAGCGGTTCCGGCCGGACGTATCGGCACTCCTCAACGTGACTCCCGATCATCTGGATCGGTATGCCGGCATGGATGATTATTTCGCGGCGAAGATGAGAATCGCCATGAACCAGAAGGATGATGATTGCTTCATCTACAACCGGGATGACGCCATGGCCTGCGCCGGCGCGCAGGGAGTGAAATCACGGACGGCGTCTTTTTCGCTTGAATGCGATGACGCCGATATATACTATCATGACGGCGCCGTGTATCTCAGGGAGGGCGGCCGGAAGGTTTTACGGCGGGAAGCCATGACGATTATGGGACTCCACAATGTGCAGAACGCCATGGCCTCCATTCTGGTAGTGCGCGCCGTCATGCACAAAAAAGGGATGACCCCGGATTACGATGCATTCGCGGAAGCAGTCTATTCCTTCCCCGGCCTCGAGCACCGACTCGAGCGGATCGGCGTGTACCAGGGGAGGGAGTTCATCAACGATTCCAAGGCCACAACGGTGAACGCGGTGCTCACCGCGATCAGGAGCCTCCCGGCTGAAGGCGTGCTCATCCTGGGAGGCAGGACCAAGGGGGACGATTACTCCCGGCTGTCATCCGGCATGAACGGCAGAATACGCGCCCTGGTGCTCATCGGCGAATCAAAGGATTATTTTTCGAAGATATTCAGTGGAAACCGGCTGGTGACGGCCGACACGCTCGATGACGCGGTGGTCAAGGCGATGAAGGAGAGCAGGGAAGGTGACGTGATTATCCTCTCGCCGGCGTGTGCGTCCTTTGACATGTTTAACAATTACGAGGAACGGGGAGGGGAGTTTAAAAAATCCTTTCACCGCCTGGCAAGCGGAGCGCTGCCGTGGATCTGAAATCATTCGTGGACATCCGGCGCTCGAGAGATCCGGACCTGGTGCTCTTTCTGGTAATTCTCACCCTGCTGGGGATCGGCATTGCCATGTGCTACAGCGCCAGTGCCGTGTATGCCCTTAAGACATTCGGGGATTCATATTATTTTCTGAAGAGGCAGCTCCTCTGGTTCGCCGCGGGCTTTATGCTGATGCTCGTCTTCAAAGAAATCGATTACCGGAAATACATCAGGCACACTAAAATCATGCTCCTCCTGTCAGTCATCCTTCTGACCCTGGTGTTCATACCAGGGATCGGCCACAGCATCAAGGGTTCGGCCCGGTGGCTGGGCCTCGGCCCCTTCGCCTTTCAGCCCTCGGAGTTTGTGAAGATATTCATGGTCATATACCTGGCCAAGGTATTTTCATCTGAAGCGGGCGATCATCTGGTCCAGATCCTCATCCCGGTCGTTATCGTGTCGGTCATTTTCCTGATGATCATGCTGCAGCCGGATTTCGGCACCGCCATCGATATCCTGGCGGTTTCGGTGTTCATTCTCTTCGTGTCGGGATTCCCGTTCCTCTACATAATTTTCCTGTTCATCATCAGCATCCCGATGTTCTATCTGCTGATCTATCTGGTCGAGTACCGGAAGGAGCGGGTGATGGCCTATATGAACCCCTGGGCGTACCGGTACGGCATCGGCTATCATATCATACAGGCCTTTATAGCATTCAAAAAGGGCGGATTTTTCGGCGTGGGTCTGGGCAACGGGACCCAGAAGCTGTCCAGGCTCCCGGAGCCTCACACCGATTTTATATTTGCGGTCATCGCGGAAGAGACGGGGCTCCTGGGCACGATGTTCATCCTGCTCCTTTTCGTGGCCGTACTCTGGCGGGGGATCGTCATCGCCACCGGCGCCCAGGATAATTTCGGACGGCTCCTTGCCGTCGGTCTTTCCCTGATGGTCGTTGTTCAGGCTTTTATCAATATCGGCGTGGCAACCGGCATGCTTCCCACCAAGGGGATCCCGCTCCCCTTCATCAGCTACGGTGGATCGTCTCTTCTGTCGAACATGATCGCGGCGGGTATTCTTTTGAATATTTCCAAGTACCGGGGGGTTGTGTGGCAGGATATGAAATTATTTGAAGAGGTCTGGCAGTGAATACCATGAATGACATGTCCGTGCTCATCGTCGCCGGCGGAACGGGGGGACACATAAGCCCGGGGATCGCCTTGTACGAGGAATTCCGGGAAAACGGAATGCGGACGCTCTTCCTGACCGGGAAGCGCGATGAACGGTTCTCATCACTGCGTGAAGTGGCTCCCGATGATATGAAACTGTACCGGGCTCCTTCATTCTCAAAAAATCCCGCGAAGATCTTCGTCTTTCCATCCCTTTTCACGGGCGCAGTGCTTGTCGCCCGGACCATCATCAGGCGCAACGGCGTTCGCGCCGTCATCGGCATGGGGGGGTATGTTTCGGCGCCGGCGCTGGTCGCCGCGAAGCTCATGAAGGTCCCGCTGTTCCTGTGCGAGCAGAACTCGGTGCCGGGCAAAGTAACGAAATTTTTCGAGAAGCACGCCCGAAAGATATACGGCACGTTCCAGGACACGACCCGCTATCTGAAATGCACGGCGCGGTATGTGCGCGCCGGCAACCCGATACGGAAAAAAGTGCTGGTCGATGCCGCACGGGAGGAAGCGAGAAAGGCATTTCACCTGATGCACAGCAAAAAGGTAATCCTGGTCATCGGCGGGAGCCAGGGGGCGGTGCGGCTGAACGAGCTGGTCTTCGGCCTTAAAAAGGAATATTCAGACGAGCTGAAAAATGTGGGCATCATCTGGAGCACGGGCGACCTTTCGTATAAAAAGTATAAGGAAAAAATACATAATGAAATTGACGAAGGATCCATCTATCTCTCACCCTTTGTCGAAAGGGTGGGCCTGGCCTACCGGGCTGCCGATCTCGCCATCGCCCGATCCGGAGCGGGCGTGATGATGGAACTGGCGGCAATGGGGGTGCCGTCTATCCAGATTCCCTATCCGCACGCGGCCGACAATCACCAGGACAAAAACGCGGACGAATTCGTCAGGGCCGGCGCGGCGATCAAGATCGGCAATGAGGACGCGGTGCCGGAGAAGGTCATGCCGGTCATCCAGGATTTGCTGAATAATCCCCGGGCCCTTCAGCGGATGTCTGAACGGGCACTGGCGGCCGCCCTGCCTAACGCGGCGGAGGTGATAGTAACTGGAATTTTATCGGAGCTGAACGAAGATGCACAACCCCCCCTCCCTTGATGGGAGGGGAAGGGGGAGGGTGGTATTCATACACCCCCACCCCGGCCCTCCCCCATCAAGGGGGAGGGTGGAAGGAAATGATTGTTATCAGGACAGAGAATGTTCCGTAAATCAAAAAAAATGCATTTCATCGGGATCGGCGGGATCGGCATGAGCGGCATCGCCGAGATCCTCATCAACATGGGGTACGACGTATCCGGCTCCGACCTTACGGAATCCGTTCAGACCCGACGGCTGGTGTCTTTGGGCGCGAAGGTCTTTATCGGGCACCGGCTGTCTAATATCGGAGACCACCACGTCGTGATCACATCCAGCGCCATCAGCCCCGGCAATCCCGAGCTCATCGAGGCGCGAAAGCGCGGCATACCCGTGATCCACCGGTCGGAGATGCTGGCGGAACTGGTGCGGATGAAGTACGGCATCGGCGTAGCCGGCACTCACGGAAAGACCACCATCACATCGATGCTCTCCTATGTCCTCTATCACGGCGGAATGCATCCTACGGCGGTGGTGGGCGGCACGGTGCTGAATTTCAACACCAACGCACGGATCGGGGAGGGGGATTACATCGTGTTCGAGGCTGACGAGTCGGACGGCTCGTTCCTGAAACTCCTCCCTTGCATCGGTATCGTTTCGAATATAGACGCGGACCATCTTGACCACTACAAATATTTCCAGGGATTGAAAGAAGCGTTTTTATCCTACATCAACACCATCCCCTTTTACGGATATTCAGTGCTCTGCATCGATGATAAAACCGTCAGGGACCTGCTCCCCCACGTGGAGCGCCCCTATTATACCTACGGACTGTCCGAGGACGCCGCTTTCAGGGCCACCGATATCGACATGGATGACGGAATGACCCGGTACCGGTGCCTGTATAAAAATGAGCCGCAGGGATCGTTTGTAATTCGCCAGCTGGGAAACCACAATGTGGTCAACTCCCTGGCGGTGATCGCGGTCGCCCAGGAGCTGGGAATGCCGTACGGGACCATCCGCGATGCCCTCGCGGAATTCCGCGGCGTGGGCAGGCGCCTCGAGCTCGTCGGCGAGACGGCCGGGATCAGCGTGTACGACGACTACGGCCACCATCCGACCGAGATACGGGCGACCCTGGATGCGCTGAAAAAGCTGGGGAGGCGGATCGTAGTGGTGTTTCAGCCCCACCGGTACACGCGGACGCAGCTCCTGTGGGACGAATTCGGGCAGTGCTTCGCCGGTGCCGACCTCCTGTTTCTGACGGAGATCTATCCGGCCGGCGAGCCGCCCATCGAGGGCGTATCATCCCGGCTCATCCGGGATGCCGTGGGCAAACACGAGGGCCGCGACGTCGATATCATATCGAGCATCGAGGATATACCGGCTGCTGTCGCGCGGTGCGCGCGGGACAATGATATTATACTGACGCTTGGCGCCGGTGACATATACAAGATTGCGCCCCGCATCATTGACAAAATTAATAAGAGGGGGAGCTGAAATGATGATACGGCCCGTCTCCATAGCAGTGCTGCTCTGCATGATGGCATCCGGCGGCGACGCTATAGCCGGGGACATCAGGAAGGTGAAGTCGATTCAGTTCCGGGGGCTCAGGCTTCTTACGAAGTATGATGTCATCCGGGGCGTGCGCCTGGAGGCCGCGGCTGACGGCATCGTGATCGACGTCGACTCCCTCGAGCGGGCGCTGTCGGGCAATAGCTTAATTAAATCATTTGGAATAGAGGAATCCGGCGGCAGGCTGATGGTATCAGTGGCCGAGAGGAGGCCGGTGCTGATCGCGGTGGTGGCCGGGAAGGACGGTTCCAGCCTGTACGAGCTGGACGAGGACCATGCGATCATATCGAAGAACGACGTACACACCGACCGGGTGCCGGTGCTCTACCTCGTCTCACTGAAGCTTTCCGCGGACGGGGCCACCGGCAGGGTCAGGAGCCTCATCTCCCTGCTCGAAAGGGTCAAGAGAAAGATCGCCCCGTTGTACCGGGAAATTGCGGAGATATATCTTGATGAAACTTCAATCAGGGTCGTGGCGCGCGGGAGAAGAACCTCTTTCGTACTGAGGCCTCGGGACACGGATTTCATCAAACTGAGATATATCATCGGCTATTGCGACCGGACAGGGGAATGCCCGGAAGAGATAAATTTATCTGACAATCCCGTTATTGTCAGATGACACCAGGAGTATAGTATGGAAGACGTACTAGTCGGTTTGGATATCGGCACCACGAAGACCTGCGCGGTCATCGGCGTCATGAACGAGAACAGCCAGGTGGAAGTGATCGGCGTGGGCGTCATGCCGTCGAAAGGCCTGAAGAACGGGGTTATCGTCAATATCGACAACACCACCTCCTCGGTCGTGAAGGCGATCGACGAGTCAGAGCTCATGGCCGGCTACGAGGTCTCGGACTGCATCGTGGGCGTCAGCGGACAGCACGTGAAGGGGCAGAATTCACGGGGCGTCGTCGCCGTATCCGGCAGGAACAGAACGATTTCGACCCATGACGTGAAGCGGGTCATCGAGGCGGCCCAGGCGATCGTCATTCCCGTTGACCGGGAAATACTGCACGTGCTCTCGAAGGAATTTTCGGTCGACGACCAGATCGGGATCAAAGACCCCATCGGCATGAGCGGGGTCCGCCTTGAAGCCGAGGTGCACATCGTCACCGGAGCGTCATCGAACATACAGAACATGATCAAGGCGGTGGAGAAGGCCGGATTCCAGTACCGGGACATCGTTTTCAACCCGCTGGCGGCGGCCGACGCGGTGCTCTCCCGCGACGAGATGGAGCTGGGCGTGGCGCTCCTGGATATCGGCGGCGGCACCGTCGATGTCATCGTGTATCTTGAAGGCGGCGTGGCGTATTCGTCGGTGCTGTCCATCGGCGGCATCCACGTCACCAATGACATCTCCATCGGCTTGCGGACCCCGATCGAGAGCGCGGAGCTCATCAAGAAAAAATACGGCTGCGCGGTGCTGGAGCTGGTCGACCCGTCGGAGGTAGTGGAAGTTCCCTCGGTGGGCGGGAGGCCCCCGCGGAAGCTCCTCCGTCAGGAGCTCACGCAAATCATAGAACCGCGTATGGCGGAGATGATGGAAATGGTCGACCGCGAGCTGTCTTTCTCCGGCAAGAAGGAGATGCTGGCGGCCGGCGTTGTGCTCACCGGCGGCGGGAGCATGCTCGACGGGTCCATTGAGGCGGCTGAGCGCGTATTCAACATGCCGGTCAGGATTGGAGTGCCGCGGGACATCGC
>Ga0154692_176_pt1 | contig 14618 bp, 16 predicted proteins | sample Rifle2008BG13ft_FD_116121 | JGI IMG/M metagenome (GOLD analysis project Ga0154692, IMG submission 116121) | Spirochaetes bacterium RBG_13_51_14
GTGCAGAATTGTACAGTGGTTTTAAAAAAAAGTTGCTCTGACCCCGACAACCCGAAAACTGACCTTGGTGAGCAATAAATTAAGCTACAAATGGGTTGCTCTGACCTTGCTATTAAATATTGCAGCGTATTTTTCGTCTCAGTCGAGTAATATAGTATCTGCATGAATTAATAAATTGCTAAAATGCCACAGTAATCCCCAAGCGCACTCTTTTAAAGAAATCCTCATTTCGTTTAATATTGTATTCGTCAACCAGCCGAATAGAACTGAAGATGTTATACTGGTACACGATCGCTTCGGCAACGCTGAAAAAAATCATCTGAAAAACATTGTTCATCCGGTAACCGTTGTATATCATAAAACTAAAAAATGCGTTCGTGAATAGAGTTATAATTCCTATTGCGTATTTTCCCATATAAAAATGAGCATAACCTGGGATGAATACCGAACCAAGCACGGATAGCCATAGGTGATGCCGTGGTCTGGTCGTTTCATCAGCAAGCATGCTTTCCAACTTATCCATATCAGCGCAATATTTGCCCTGCGGATAACGTTCCCGGTATTTTTTAATTTCTTTCATGGAGCCTGGAATGTCAAAAGCAAGTGCTGATCCATAACAAGCGTCACGATACACTTCTTCAATGAATATCCCCGATCGATATGTCATCCGGTAAATATCAAGTGTCTTGATCGCATCAGGCGGGGATCCCTTCATTAATTTTATAAATCCAACCAGATACAATGCTTCTTCACTTTCAACACTTCTGGGAAAATCATGATAACAGGAAAATAAAACATTCAGAGCCGCCTGGTAATTGTTACCTCTATAATATGACTTTCCAATGAGGACCAGGCTCCGGGGATATAACCGCCCAGTGGGGTAGAACCATTGATACCGCATAGCCTCACTGATCGCAGTAAAATAATCGCCGTCGGCGTAATACTCATCTGCCAGCTCCATCAACTCATTCTCGCCGGCGGACAGGTAGGTCCATGCAAGCATGGTGAATATGATTCCCCAAATAAACTTTTTCAGTCGTCCAGACTCCACAGAGACTATTTCATAATCAATGAAAAATATGGTTATCCCTCACCTCGGCCGCAGAATCATAGGCTGGAATACATTTTTGCCTTATCGCTTCCTGGAAACCCCGGCTCAGGTCTTCATTGACAGTTTGTACCGTACTATAGGCACCGTAAATATTCCCTAGATACAAAACTGATGAGAAAAAAATAAAGGTGTATGATAAATCTTTCTGCCGGCGCTGATAAAAAATATATGCTCCCCCCGCCATTGCTGCAACCCCGAGAAAACTCACAATCCCCATGATATAGTTGCCTGCATAAATCTGCCCCATGCCGGGCAAGAATACTGATAAGGCGACCGCAAGGGGAATCGACTTGAGGCGTAGCTGGCGGAACCGTGCAACCTCCACGCCCATAAAAAGAAGCTTATCCCTCTCAGTAATGAACTTCTCGGCATTTTTGATCTCATCGAGGATTTCTTGGTACAGGCCGCATTGGAGGTAGGCCTCCGCCTTTCTCACCAGGAGTGGATATCGAAATGGTGGGCTCACCGAAAGGTAGGCAAGGTTCCGCACCGTTTCAAGGCAGAGTGGATTCATTCCCAGCTTCATATAAGACTGCGACAGGAGAATCGCCTGACGGTGATCCAGTGTTCCGCTGATTTCCCGCATTCTCCGGACTACTGTCTGGTACTGCCCGCCGAGAAAATAATTTATATCGATAAAAAAAATATAATCTTTCTGATTTTCCCTATCAGTATCAGCGGCGATAAGCCTTCTCGTCTCTGCTACGACATCGAAGTACTGCTTTTTAAAAAAGAGCTCCTGCACGAATCTCTTCTGCTTGAATATGAAGCTGCTGTCGGATTCTGCTCCAAGCGCATAACTGAACGATATTGAGAAAAAAACTATAGCTATGAGGAATTTCATTGATATACCGTTTTATTTTCATTCAACTGCGGGCTTTTTAATATTTATCTGATAACCGGAATCACGACATCCGATCCATATTCCCGAAAATCCATACAAACTCAATTTTTCTCTTCTTGCAATGAAATAGCTATCTATTGAAAATTATATCAGGAACCGGATCATCCCGGGGCTTTGAAAAAGGATTGCAGCGCAAAATACGATCCCCGACAAGAATGGCGCCGAGAAATGCGCCGTGCTTCTGTACCGCAATCTTTCCATATGCGCTGCAGGTCGGCCTGAATCGACAGCTCGGCCCATCCTGGGGAGAAATCCATATCTGGAACGCCCGAATAAAGAGCAGGGCTCCTCCGGTGAATGCGTCATAGACGCCGTTGTCTGATTGTGGTTGTTCACAACACGCCATGCCGTTGTGACATGTCTGGAAAGAGGACGTGCCGGTAACCGTCTCATCAGCCACTGCCACATCTGCATCCCATGGCTTGAAGCACTCCTGGCCAATAGCTTTAAGCGATAACAGGAGTAAAAACAATATTGCTGCGGATACTCTTTTCATATGGTTGTTGTCTGAATGTAAATGATCGGCGCGACCTATCGTATCATCAGTTATAACAATAATTATGTCAAGATAAAGTTATAGATTGTGAGCTACCACGGGCTTGGACCGAATTGCTGTTGCTAAACTCATTTATCAGTGATTTTTGCCCCTCGCCTCCGGCGGCAGGAGCAAAATGAATCATTATGGGTAGTTATGCAGCAAGTCTATTAATAATTCTTTTAATACTTGACATGGTCTTATTCTGTAATTATTGAAATTTCACATATGATCATATAATTATCGATCGAGGGAGAATCCTTTTATTCAATGGCGGATTGCTTTCAGGGCGAATTGAAAATGTATAATAAAATGCCTCCACATGATCAACTGCATATAATTTTGGGCACGGCAGAATGATATTCTCTGTGAGCAGGCGCGCCGCTCTCGGGCATCCGTGCCCTCCGCGGCACTTCCCTCATCCTGAGGGTCGCAGAGGACCCCGATCCCGCCGAGTAAATCCCGATTCTATTAATGATAAATAGGTTTCGGGATTTTTACGAGGCGGGCGAACGAGAATGTCGTTCTGCCGTATTAATTTTAAATAAACTCAAGGAGGGTATGAAAATTGTTAATTTTTCAAACTCTCCTCAACATATAGACATTCACTGCAGGATCCTTTCAACAAGGGGAGCACCATGAACAAAACAAAAGCCCTTTCCATATTTATCTACAGAATAATCCCGAAAAGCCTTATATCAAGGATCTTCGGACATATCGTGCTGATACCGCTTCCGCAATCGCTCATGGACAGCATTATTCGATGGTACAGTGCCAAATATAACGTAAAGGATGAATATCATATTCCCCCCGGCGGTTTCAGGAATTTCGATGATTTTTTTACCCGGATTATTAATAAAGAAACACATCCAATTGACCCATCAGACAATTGCGCCATATCCCCAGTGGACGCACGTATCGACCAATATGGTGAAATCCGCGAGGCCGCCATTATTCAGGCAAAAGGGTTGGATTATTCTATTCGTGAGCTGATACCATCCGACACGTATATAAAATTTATTTGGGGCAAATTCATTACGCTCTATCTTTCCCCGGGTGACTATCACCGGATCCACGCGCCGGTCGGCGGTTCAGTGATCGGGTACTTCAACATTCCCGGAAAACTCTTCACCGTACAGGACTGGCTGGTGAAATCGTTCCCCGGACTTTTCGTTAAGAACGAACGGATCGTGAGCTACATCGCGTCGAATGCGGGAACCGTTGCGGTATGCAAAATCGGCGCATTCAACGTGGGCAAAATTACCCTGTCATATTGTGGCGTGTGGGCCAACAGGACGTTCCGGCGCAGGCATGAAATTTTTTTTGATCAGGGTGCTCGGGTTCCGGTTCGAACCGGTGATGAACTGGGCGTGTTCCATCTGGGATCCACCGTGATACTTCTGTTTCAAAAGGATGCGATAACCTTCGATGATTTCAAAGTGGGAGACAAGATAAGGATGGGAGAAAGAATCGGCACCTTGAAAAATTTGAAGAAAAAATGAAAGAAAAGTTCTTGATATTTTAACTGCCCATATAAATTTCATTCACAGACAATGTAAAAATTTTAATACTAAATTAAATTTTTTCGCAAGAAGTCAAACCTATCGTTAAAATCATTTTTAACGATACATTGAAAAATAGTCTTTACAATGCTGAATTTTTATGCACCATTTGAGAATAGGAGTTCGCGTGATGAAAAGGCCCGCACTGGACAAATATATAAACGCCCAGGTCAAATACTGGCAGCAGCGAATGCACACCCTCACCGCCCCTCCGGAAAAAAAGAGTCTCCGCCAATTTATCACCATATCACGTGAGTACGGTTGCTCCGGCTACGGCATAGCGAAGGAGGTCATCAAGATCATGAACAGCGCCGACAGAAAGCCGGAACCCCTGTGGGCGGCCTACGAACGGCAGGTGCTTGACCGCGTTATGGAGGAAATGGAGTTGTCCTACCACCTGGTTAAAACCCTGACCGATGATGCGCTGAAGGACATGACCGATATCCTTAAAAGCGTTTTCAGCAATCTTCCGCCGCAGGTTGCCGTATACCAGAAACTCGCGCAAACAATACGCATCCTCGCCGCACATGGAAACGTCGTCATCGTTGGCCGTGCTGCCAATGTGATTACACGGGGAATGACGGGAGGATATCATATTATGATTGTGGCGCCTATGGAATACAAAATCAAAAACGTTATGAAATTTAAAAATATTTCAAAAAGACAGGCGGAGAGGCTGGTAATCGAAAATACTGAACGGCGGGTTAACTACATCAAGGAATACGTTAATTTCGACGTTACCGATCCCCATAATTATGATTTAGTGTTTAACCTGGCGAATAATACGATAAGCGGCGTTGCCAATCTCATCATTGAAGGGATGAAACTAAAACATTCTCACTGAATTTAATACATGGAAAAAACTTATTCTCAAACCTTTGAGATGGAAAGAGCCATTCTCAGCTACGATGGCAGCAAATCGATTTTACTGTGTACGGAATCAAAAAATAGCAAAAAATTATGGATAAAAAAGATAGACGATATAAACCACATCGAAAACATCATTGAGGATTCTGATAGGTTTTATCTAGCCTGTGAGTCAAGCGATACGAAAGGATTTTATCTGGCACTTGATAAGCCGACCGGATCGACTGAGTGGTTTATTCCAGGCAAGGCGTATTTTCAGATCATATACAACGGCTTCCTGTATGCGATCTTTGCGGATGAAAAGATGGTATTTTATCTTCTCAAGGTGGACCGATCAGACGGAAAAAAAATATGGTATCATCGGATCAACGAAGACCTGTGCGAATACAGCTTCCGAGCCGACCGTATACAACTGATTTACGAATCGGGGAAAAGCGAAAAAATATCCACCATAACCGGAATAGCCATGAGTTAAACCACGCGGAGGAATATCAAACATGCTGAACCATGAAATTGAGGATGCGTCGAAAATTCTGGCCATTACTCGATCGCTGAAGAAATACAAAGCTCCATTCAGGATCGTGGGCGGCTACCGGCTCATCGATAACGGCATCGAGCCGGAGGCCACCGTCCAGATCGAAGCCAATGGCATGGTTATACACGAGGCATCCAACGGCTGCGGCCCGGTCGACGCGCTGGCTAACGTCCTCAAGAAGGGCCTCATGCCCCTTTTTCCCGTTATCGAGCAGGTGAAGCTGGTTGATTTTCACGCGTATATTCTGGACTCAAAGCGGGGAACCAGCACCGACGTAGAAGTAACTATAATATTCACCGACGGCACCGCGGTATGGAGAGTTCACTCGCTATCGGAAAATATCAATGCCGCATCCTTTAACGTTCTCGTCGACGGGTTCGAGTACGCTATCTTAAAGAAGAGCATCATGAAAAAAAAGAAGTGAATGTCTCTCACTTCCTCTTGTCTTCACGATAGATATCGATGCTGTAAGGTATGGATTCATCCAGAATGGGCTCGCCGATCTCACCGGTCTTTTTAAACGACCGGGCAAGATTAACCCGGGCAAATTCATTGTCTGTATTTATGCGCTGCGCGTAATCGATGGATTTCCAGTAGCTGATGTCGCTCTTTGCTTCGTTATTCTGCACCTGGTACACAGCGCCGAGGTTATTGTATGACCCGGACAGGAATGTGACAAGCTTTACATGGCCTTCAAGGTCATATCGCGGGATTTTCATTTTATCCAGTTCAAACTCATAAACCGATACAAGTTTCAGATATTCACCTTTCGCCGCGTCGTAATTCCCCATGTGGTAGAATGCATTTCCCAGCGCGAACATCAATTCCGGATTCTCGACAAAGTCCTCGTACAGGTTAAGCCATTGGTCGAGAGCCTTTTGGTAGAGCCTGTTCAGATAATAGATGCGCCCCAAATTATAATGCACCTCAGGGGACTCGAATCCCTCAACCAGCGCCTTCTCATATTTGTCGCGCGCGATCTGATAGTTGGCCAGCTTATCCGATTCTTCGTCAAGAACCTCGTCCTCCAGGTCGCCGTACCGCATCATGACCTTGTCGGAGTAGTAGAAGAATATGTTTCCCAGCAGGGCATAGGATTTGCCTGTGCTCTCGGTTTCCCGGTAGAAATCCTCCCGGGTGAATTCGGGCGGGTTCTCGGCCGCTTTAATGGCCCGGTTAAGGAATTCATAAGCCTTCACCGGCTCCTTGATTTGATAGTAGTAGTCGCCCATGAGGTGAAGGGCTCCGAAGTATTCGGCGCTGTAATTCTTCCGCGAGAGCTCGATCGCCTTCTCCAAATGGATCTTCATCACCCGCAGGTTGTTCTGTGCACGGTCAAGCCGCGCGAACTGTAAATGGAGCGGCGGGTAATCCTTATCCCGCTTGTTGAGAGCTTCCAGCACGCCGTACACGGCTGGAAATATATTATCGTCGACATCCTTGAACCGTGGGGACTCGACACCGTAATCAATGCGCACGTTGGTGGCGGCTGACTTCTGCTTGTCGAGATAATACGATGCGAGCTTCGCCAGAAGGGCCGAAGGTATGCCGGTCAGCATTTTCTTTTCGACGAGCTTCGCATGAACATCAATGACCTTCTCGAAGACATTCCGCTCGATGTACAGGTTCAGCAGTCCGGCATAGCCCACTCCTGAATCCGGCTCAAGCTCGACAATATCCTCATAGTATTTCTTTGCCTTGAAATACTGTCCCTGGTAAAAATATGCGTTGCCAATCCCGTACAGGGCATCGACATTATTCTTATCACGAATTAAGACCCGCTGATAAAATTCAATGGCCACATCCAGCTGGGGCCACTCCTCTCGCTTCTTTTCGCTTCCCGGATAATACCACTCGTTGATGTTCAGGCGGATGGTATTGTAGTATTCCCGCGGCACCTTCGAATAATAGTCCCCCAGCTGGAGCAGGACGGGAATATCAACGTTCAGCTTCCGGTCCGCATACTGAATTGAGTATATCCTATTCAGCTTTTCAATAGCAAAGGCGTATTCTTTTTTGTCGAAATAGGCGCGCGCATATTCGCTGTAGCCGAACACGAAATTCTTGATATAATTATTATCAACATCACGGAAAATCTCTTCAGCCTTTGCATAATCCTTCGGCTTCTTGATGTAATCGCCGCTTTCGCGTATAAGCGCTGTGCCCTGCCCTATCATGCGTTTGGTGGCGAACGGCTTGTAGATGAACTGGTAACCGACAACCATCAGCACGCAGGCAATGATGGCGGCGAACCCGAAAACTTTCGTTATCGCAAGGAGGCGCTTCTGGCGGTCCCTTCCCTCCATGGTATACTCCGGCCGGGAGGTGATCACCCGACGCCCAGGAACTGCTTTTTCTTCCGAAAGGGGAATCTTCCTCGCGAGTTTGCTTTCCAGGAAACGGTGGATATCCGATTCATTCCTACCGGAAAGTATCATAGTGATGAGTTGCCGCGTATCCTTCACCGGGAGGAGATCATTTATCACGACATTTTTGACCGCCTGCCGAACTGCCGGGTTGAAAAGATAGATTGCCTTTTTCAGCCGATTCAGGTCGCGGTCGGAAAGTTCAATACCAGCTCCGGCGGATTCCATTGGCCTGACGGCCATACCGGGCTTCAACGGTTTGGGTTCCTCATCCACCATCTCGATCTCGAGAGGCTCTTCATCCATGGCGGGCAGCTCCGGAATCGGGGGACCGAGGTCGTGTTTCGGAGTCCGTATCGCTTCTTTTTTCTTGATATCGCTGATTATATCTTTTGAGGGCTTGATCGCCGGCTCTTCCTTTAAATCACCCGCCCCTTTGATGACATATAGATCTTCATCAGAGAGCTCTTCAACAACCGGTTCAGGTGGTGCAGTCTCTCTCACGGGAGGCATTGGCACTTTATCTACTGCAGCGCCGATATCAATTTCAGGGATATCGGTTTCCCTCGCCTCCGGCATTGCTTTCTCTTCAAACGATATTTCCGAAAGATCAGGTATTTCAGTAACATATTCCTTGCCGAGGCTCACGGCTTCCGGTTTCTGTAGAGGAGGCGGCGGCTCTTCCACAATCTCTTCAACGACTCCGAGATCCCCGACTTGGGGCTCTTTCTCGAAAACAGACTCGACTGCGCTCAGGTCCTCCTTAATTGCCGGTTCCTCAAACCTGGGCGCTTCTTTTGCCCTCCTTGGCTCCCTCTGGTCGACAAATGAATCGCTGGGTGCGAGATCACGGGTATCAAGCGACTCCGGCTCTTCAGAGGTGAGATGGTCCAACTCGTCCAGTGCTGAAAGCGCCTCCGGTTCCCCGGCAACAACAGGCTTTTTCTCCGGTATCTTCGGGAGACCCAGGTCAACCTCTTCCAGCGGCTCCGGTTCTGCTTCCTCTTTTATTTCCGGGAACTCCTCTTCCACTTCCTCCAGGAGGCCGGTAATATCCTCGACCGGAATCTCTTCTTCATCATGAAGCTCTTCCCGAGGCGGTTTCTCAGTAAGCCGTTCAAATTCAACCGGGGGAAGTTCCAGATCCACCGGTTCGCTCTCAAAGGACTCCGGCGCGGCATGAAATTCTTCTTCTGCCGCTTCGGGTTCGATATCCTCCGCACGTTCTTCCACAGCCGCCGCTTTCATCGGCGCGGTATCACTCACGGCAACGGTCTTCCGACCGCTTTTCTCCACCAGATCTATGACGCGCTCGATCTCCAGGAGCTCTTCAGGGGCGTATGATATTTCTTCAGCTTCCGACATTGTAGTTCTTGACACCGGATTCAATTGTTATTATGCGACATAATCAGATACTAGTGTCTGCTCAATAAAAATCAATCAATTTTTAATTATGTCCATCCTATCAATCAGATTGTCCCCTGCATTAACATGCGCAGGAATGATTATCATATAAAACTATTATATATATTAGACTTGTTGCTTAACAGCCATAATAATTGAGTTTTTTGCCACCGCCGCAAGCGGCGGCACGTGTCAATTTTTTTATGATATGCTACAATTCTGATATTAATATAAATATTTTCTATAAGATTATCGACATATTTATCATAAGTAAACACTTTAAAAATGCCGGAATATTCTGTTTAGGGAACCATATCGAAATATATAACGTGCACGTAACCAATTAAATATGAACAGAGTTGTTTTTGATGAGCAAATAATAATCATCCGGCATGCAGTGTCAGCATCAACTGAAATGATGGCAGATGAAGAAATAATGTAATGTAATGCCCTGATTAAGACGATTTCCTGAATAGATAGATATGCGATTCACTCAGATGTTTTCAGAGGTTTCAATATATGAAATGTAAAGCCTTTGCGGTCATCATGCCTTTCATGTTCCTGGCGTTTAATTATGTCAGCGGCAATCTTCAAACTATATATTACAACAACCTGAAATTCTTGAAAGAGTCAGACGCGCCGCACAGTGTTACAATGATATATACCGGACACCGTTCTGGACAGAGCACGATTGTATCGGACGGTATCCTATTCACCTACAAAAACAGAGGGGCTCGTTCGGTCCGCATATCGGGAAACTTTATCGATTGGAAGCCGGCGCGCATGGATCGAAGCGATAACGGCGTCTGGTACTATTTCATGCCCGCGGTCGAACGAAAACATGACGTCGCGTACAAGTACATGGTGGATGGAATCTGGATCATGGATCCATTGAATCCGGAGCGGATAGACGACCGTATGGGCTCTTACCTCTCGGTAGTGGAGCCAGCGGTAAAGTCTGAAGACAGACATGTGACCTGGCGCATCTTCAGCGGGAATACCGTTGAATTTCGCATCTATCAACCCGATGCGAGTTTCGTCTCCATTGTGGGTGACTTCAACCACTGGAATCCGGAAAACGATCTCCTGAGCAAGGGGCTGGACGGCATCTGGCGGCTGCGGAAAAAGCTCTTCCCCGGCCGGTACCGGTATAAGTATATCATCGACGGTGATTGGGTGCCGGACACCTACAATCCCCTCTCTGGATCAGATAGCACCGGCGAAGTTTGCTCTGTTATTGAGATCAAGAAATGATGTCAGGAGGCCATGATTTACTCTGACACCCAATCCGCCTCCATTTTTATTCTGCTGATCTATCCTAATGTTCTATTCAGCTGCTCTACCCCCCCCTTCTCGGATGAATTTACCTTAAAGGCAATTAAAGTGCTCTGACACCGTAACATGGCCGCACATTATTCTAAATAATATGTTTGACAATTTTTTGTAAGCGGCTATATTTAAATCCATGGATACCATTACCTTTACGGAAAAAGAGGACACGATAATCATCCATGCCAGCGGCGATTGGAACATTGGCAATATCAAAGAAATGGAGTCCGTTTTCAGCGTCATACTTAATAAAAAACCTTCCCTGATCGCTTTAGACTGCAGCAGCCTTATCGGCGTTGACTCAACAGCTATTGCGTCTCTGGTTAAAATTTTAAGAAAATCAAGGGAACTCAACATAAAGCTTATCTTTTATGATCTGAGCTCAACCATACAGCATACCTTCGAGCTTATGACCCTGAACAAGTTTTTTACCATTATGACCAAGCAGCGGTTTATGGAAGAGTTCGGCGGGTAAGTTATAATAAAATAATCGCGTAGTTTAAAATGACAAGGGGCTGATATCTCAGCCCCTTGTCATTTTTTAGAAATCAATAATATTTACAACGGATCCCCTGATAGTTGAAAACTGACATCTGTCAAACTGGTTACATCCAATTCGTTGTCAGCGTTTGTTAATTGTATTGAATCAACACCAACCCGCGAAGGATACCCGGATGGCGCGGAGTTAGTACCCGGAACTGCATCGATAACATAACCAACGCTTGCGTTGAAATAGCCATAGTTAAAAGGATTGACCCCACTATTACATAATGTAAATTCATTCCCATCATCCCATCCAAATTTCGCTGTGGTCTCATGAGAGGAGGCTTTTTCCGCCAGGAATGCCAATAAATAGTTTGATGTTCCAAGATCAACAATAGGCAAACAAGTCGTATCAGATCAAATAGGGTCAGAGCACTATTTAATTCACTTTCAGCACGTCCTTGATTATTTCCTGGAACACTTTTTTCGGCAGTGCCCCTGCAGCCATGCGGGGCTGATCTTCCATTGGAATAAAGAGCAGGCTCGGCACGCTCTGGATCCCAAAAGCGCCTGAAAGCTCAGGTTCTTGATCGGTGTTGACTTTGTATATATTAACCTTACCCGCGTATTCGCCTGATAATTCCTGAAGAACAGGGGCAACCATTTTACAGGGACCGCACCAGTCAGCGTAGAAATCAATAATCGCGGGAAGATTCCCCTTGTAAGCCCATTCGGAATTGTTTTCAAAATCAAAGATTTTTTCTTTGAAGGTGTCTTTTGTTAATTGTTCCATGATTAAGTACCTCTTTAATTATTGCATGCATACAAGTATAACTTATATTTAAGTATTTTATATATTACTAAAGTATCGAGTTCCCATAACCCTGTCAAGCTCGTCCATAAAAAAAGTCAAATTTACTCTGACACCGGAACTGTTTTATGCAATTCATGAGTTTTACTCTGACGCCATATAATAAATTTAATATCATGATTAACCTGAAAACAAACAATATTTTGCATTCACCTGCTTATTTATAATAACTAGCATTAGACTTGTTGCATAACTACTCATAATTATTCTTTTTACCCCCGCCGGCTTCGGCGGCGGGGGTAAAAATCATTGATTATTGAGTTTTGCAACAAGTCTATTTTATATCAATTTTGATTTTTTTGGTAAATTATCCGCAACAAAAAAATTTTCGTAGACAATTTGGCCGAGTTGTCTTTTTTTTATACTGAATCCGGATTAAAAAGTATTTTTTGTGGTTTTTTCTTTGTAATATTTTGTGGAAAATCACTACTTAATAAAGGACCATTAACCAGAGATGCTGTTTGCGCATAAGGAACGTGAATTCAGGAAATCCTATAATGATTATTATCCCATGATTCTTAACGCGCTCTATAGCCGGGTTGGTAACATGGAGGATGCAGAGGATATCTGTCATGAGATTTTCGTGAGTTATTACCGGAAATTCGACGAGGTTCGTGATCCGCGGAGCTGGCTTTACGGCGCGATGAAATTCTGCATTTCCAATTACTATCGGAAAAAAAGAGGATTCGATGCGAATAGCATAACTATTGACAACATGGAGGACGACATCCATTTCGCCTTTGAAAACGGGTTCAGGGATATGCGCATAATCATCCATGAGGCCATAGAAAACGATCAGAATTATAATAATGAAAAGGAACGAATCTTGTTTGAGCTTATAGCCATTAATAATTATACCTATGATCAGGCGGCCAAGCATCTGGGACTCACAAAACGACAGGTAGTATATAAGTATCAGCAGGTTTCGCGGCGGATATTGGATCGCCTGAGGGAGCGAGGCATTACGCGGATCGAGGATCTCCTATGAATAAATCAAGCCAGGATACATTGCTTGTAGAAAAGATTATTGACAGATATAAGCTCTCCAGGCCCGTACCTCCCAATATCCAGGATTCAATCCTGTCGTCGAAGAAACGGATACTGGTGCGCGTTTTAAAGACCGTCGGTGTGTTCACCGCGGTGCACGGTGTGTTCCTCTCAATCTATTTCGCGGTAAAAAAAACTGGAATCGGGATACCCCTGATAAGATACATCATATCAGGTATTGCCGTGATCTCACTTACCTACGGCGCGTATTACGCTTCTGTCGCCGCATACAAGTTATGGGATCCCGGTGAAATCTCCGGACGTAAAACCTTAACGCTGGATGATATCCGGGCACAATATAAATGGATCGATCAAATCACCCTCTATAACGGCAGGATCATCAAGGGGGCCATCATATCCCGCGGAACCAAGTATACAGTGATCACTACCGAGGGAATACTGCGAATTCCCCGGAAGCATATCAAGATGGTGAAACCTCTTAAAACTACGGAATATAATAAGTGATGTCATTCTCGCTTACACGTATTCACAGAAGGTACAGCTCATTGTCGCCGAGAATCCTGAATCCTGCATCCTGTAAAACTTTTTCCGTCAATTTCGTATCCTTCACCTGAAACACGAATACCGCCTCGTTGCTTTCGCGGATGGTGAAGCCATATGCGTCATCGACATTAATGTCGTTTTTCGCAAGAACCGATGACGCCTTATGCAGACCCCCGGGGCTGTCGTCGATCCTTAGCGCTACAATATCCTTGAGGGTCGCAGCGACCCCTTCCGCCTTGAGTGCGTTGCAGCCGTCCACCGGCTTATCCGCCAGTATCTTTATGATGCCGTAGTCTCCGGAATCAGAGATGGTAATGGCCCTCATGTTGATATTGTTCCGCCCCAGTATACCGGATATTCGCTCGATCTTCCCCGGTCTGTTCTCTGCAAACACTGATATCTGCTTCGGCATGTTGACCTCCTATATCTTCCGGTTGTCGATGACCCGGACCGCCTTGCCGGTGCTGGGCGGAAGCGACCCGGGCTCCAGGATCTCGATACGCGGATTCACGGTGATGAGAGCCCGGATCTCATCCACAATCTTCTTCTTGAGCCTGTTCAGCCCATCCATGTCACCCGAGAACATCTTGGAGTAGAGCTCCACCCTGATATGGAGCCGGTCCAGGTTCTCCCGGCGGTCCAGAACGATCTGGTAGTTGTTACCCACCTCCGGCACTCTCATGAGCACGGACTCGATCTGCGACGGGAACACGTTCACGCCGCCCACGATGAGCATATCGTCGGTGCGTCCCTTGATCCTCTCAATGCGCCGGTGGGTCCTTCCGCACGAGCAGGGCTCCGGGATGATGCAGGTGAGATCCCGCGTCCGGTATCGGATGATGGGCATGGCCTCACGGTTGATATGGGTGATCACCAGCTCGCCCTCCTCGCCATCCGGAAGCCGGTCGGTTGTGTCGGGGTTGATGATCTCCATGATATAGTTATCCTCCCAGAGATGCATGCCGTTTTTGTTCTCGCACTCGAACGCCACGCCCGGCCCGTTCATCTCGGAAAGGCCGTAGGAGTTGTACGCGTTGAGGCCCCATTGCTCCTGGATCTTGCCCCGCGTCTCTTCGGAATAGGGCTCCGCTCCCAGGTAG
>Ga0154692_153_pt4 | contig 14585 bp, 15 predicted proteins | sample Rifle2008BG13ft_FD_116121 | JGI IMG/M metagenome (GOLD analysis project Ga0154692, IMG submission 116121) | Spirochaetes bacterium RBG_13_51_14
TAGAACCTTATTATCGCAGGGAGCGGCGTGTCCTCGCGTCCGTACGACATGGTCGCGGTTCAGGGTTCTGACCCGTCCAGACGCTATCCGAAATAAATTACTTGACTAATTTCATTTTTCCGACATTTCTACTGTTGTCCTCACGACAGCAGCGGTTGAGTGAACAGCACCCGGCGGCGGGCGGTCCCGCCCCACACGTCAAGGAGTCTGCGATGTATTTTCAGGATCTGATCGCCGCATTGAATGAATACTGGGCTGAAAAGGGGTGCCTTATCATTCAGGGATACGACCTTGAAGTTGGAGCGGGTACCTTCAACCCTGCTACATTTCTCCGGGTGTTGGGGCCCGAGCCGTGGCGTGTGGCCTACGTCGAACCCTCGCGGCGACCGACAGACGGCAGATACGGTGACAATCCAAACCGCCTCCAGCACTACTATCAGTACCAAGTCATCCTCAAGCCGTCTCCCGTTGACGTTCAGGACCAGTACCTTGACTCGCTCCGGCACCTGGGAATCAAGCTGGAAGAGCACGATGTCCGGTTTGTCGAGGACGATTGGGAATCGCCCACGCTGGGCGCTGCCGGCCTCGGCTGGGAGGTATGGTTGGACGGGATGGAGATCACCCAGTTCACCTATTTCCAGCAGTGCGGGAGCATGGAACTGAACCCCATATCGGTCGAGCTGACCTACGGCCTGGAGCGTATCTGCATGTACCTGCAGGGCGTGAATCATTTCACGGAGATCATGTGGAACGTCAGCATTTCGTACGGAGACGTGCATCGGCAGAACGAGTTCGAGTTCTCACATTATAATTTCAGTATCGCCGATAGCGAGCTCCATTTCAAGCTCTTCGACCTGTACGAGAAGGAATGCCTGGCGATACTCGACAATCCGAGGCAAAGGATCGTGTTTCCGGCGTATGATTATGTGTTGAAATGCTCGCACGCGTTCAACATGCTTGACGCGCGCGGCGCCATATCGGTGACCGAGCGGGTGGGATACATCGCGCGCGTAAGGAATATCGCCCGTCGGTGCGCCGAACAATACGTGGTCATACGCGAGGAAATGGGATTCCCGCTTCTTAAAAAAACACCGGCCGGGACCGCTTGATGCAGGAAGAACTGAGCAAACTCGACATATTTCTCGCGAAGTATGACAAATTTGTCATATCGACGCACGAAAGCCCGGACTGGGACGGTCTGGGAGGCGAGATCGCCATGTTCGAGCTTTTGAAAAAACTCGGGAAAAAGCCGCTGATCATCAATTCAGACGCGACTCCGGACACCTTCCTCTTCCTGGATCTGGAGCATGACATTCATGTCATGAACGGCTCCTACACGCTGCCCGCCGACATAACTGACTATGCCCAGTTCGTCCTGGACACGAACGATTACGATAACATCGGATCGGCGTACACCGTTCTAAAAAATAAGGTTCGGGAAGTTTTCATCATCGATCACCACGAAGGAGAATACGCCCGGGCCGGTTCCAATATTATCAAGGCCGAGGCTTCATCGGTGTGCGAAATCATCTACCACATCATCCAGCACTATAAAGAGCACTTCACCCTCCGGGCCGCGCAGGCGCTTTATGCCGGGATCGTATTCGACACCGGCTCGTTCGTCTATCCCAAGACATCGCCGGAAACCTTCCTGATAGCGGCTCACCTCGTAGAGCTTGGGGTAACACCCTTCTTCATTCACGAGCAGATATACGAGCAGAACGCCCTGTCGAGCTTCGAGCTCAGGGGCCATATCCTCGCGACCATGGAGGTTCTCCACGACGGTAAAATGATCGCCATGAAGCTGACACAGGAAATGTTGAAGGAAACAGGCGCCACCTTCACCGAGGGCGAGCCGGCGATCAACCTGCCCCTCACGGTCAAGGGCGTTGTGGCGAGCCTTCTCATCAAGCAGGATATCCACGGCCCGGTGAAGGTGAGCATGCGGACCAAGGGCGACCTGGATGTCGCCACAATAGCCATGGAAAACGGAGGCGGCGGCCACAAGAACGCCGCCGGGTATAAATCGAAGCTCTCCTTTGAAGAGACGTATCAGCAGGCTAAAAAGAACCTGGAAGTTTTTTTCAAATCATAAAGTCGGATAAGTGCAGCGCCGCACCACCCTTCATATCCGGATCACGTGCGGGAATCACGGACGCCAAGCTTGGCGGCGATACGGTGCCGGAGGCAGCCCGAGAAGGGGCGATCTTCCCGGTCAATAGCGATGCGATATGTTTCAGCATTGTCCACCGCTTCTTTCAGTATAATTGAACGGTGTAATTTGGGGGCACTATGCGGTCTTCACGGTAGATGTTCAGAAAAAAACTCAGCACCTTCTTTGCTTCTTCCAGTTTTTTTGCATCCATGTTGTTCCAGCCGAGCATGTTCTCTGTCCTGTTGTAGTATTTACTCTCAGCATAGATGGAAACGCCCATAAAGGGGTTCGCCAGATCCAGGTTCATCATGTCCAGAATAGTGGGCAGGAAATCCAGGTTCATGCAGACAGTGTCGTTCTTCATCCCGCGCCAGGCGCCGCCCGGAAAATAGAAAAAGCAGGGGATGCGGTCAAAAAAGGGGCGGAAATATTGCTCATGGTTTTTCATAAACCGGATATATTCGTTATTGTTCCCCATGGCATGGTCCGCGGTGAGGATGACCAGGGTATTGTCGCGGTGCCGGGAATTTTTAAAATAATCCCAGAATTTCCCGAATGCGATGTCCGTGGAGTACAGGGCATTCAGCATATCATTATCTCCAGCCGCGGCGAGACGTTGTCTGACTTTGAATGGCGGGTGCGAGTTAATGGTGGAAACGGTAAGCAGGAACGGTCTCGTATCCTGATATTTCTTCAGCCAGTCCACGATGAAGTCAAACAGGGTATCATCATCGACCCCGAAGCCATTTTTGAAGCTGCCGAAATTTTTCAGGGCAAGGCTCTCGCTTCCGTAAAAATAGTCATAGCTCTGGCGTTTCATGAAAAAATTCTTCATACCGATGAACCGTTCGCTTCCCGCCTGAATGTGAATGTTGGTGTAGTTAAGTTTCTTCAGTATATCGGACAGGAACAGGAAACGGCAGGGTATTGGTATCCTCGTACCACCGATGTTCTCGTCCAATAGGTAGGTTCCTGATCCCAGGGAGGCGATAAGCCCCCTGATGGTGGGGAAGGCGGCATTGTACATGTTCGTGAATACGAGGGAATCCCGCTCCATATCCTTGAAATGCGTCGTGAGGCCCTTGACCCCGTGAACATCATCCCTGAGAAAAAACTGGGATAAGGACTCGACGAAAATAAAAATTATATTCGTGCCGGGGCGTATGATCGGTTTGCTCGCTGTTTTGCGTCTTTTGTCTATATAGATGCTCTTTTTCATCAACGGATATGTTTTATCCATTGAATATAAGATCATTCCTTTGCTCTTGAAGTTGTTAATTATATCCTGATCCAGCGTGACCGTGGTGGCGCTCAGGATGCGCGAAAGAAAATAGTAGCCGATCAGCGATTTAAAAAATTCGGCTTCCGGCAGCCTGGTATAGATGCGGGGGTTGTTGAGATGATCCTTCAGCATGTTCTGCATTGACTGGATCTTCGCAGCAGATTTCTCCCGGTCCATCAAAATTGTTTTGTCTATTCCCAGCGGGGTGTCACCGCGTCTCTCGTTTCCCGGGCCGACCGCGGGGTTATTTGCCGGCGTGAAGCTCCGGCGCGCAATCTCTTCCAGGTACGCAAATGAAAGAAAGCATATACCGATGGCCAGGGCCGCCGCGCAGTTGACCGCAATGATGACAAATGCCAGTTTGAGCTTCATGATATATCACTCCGGATCCGCTCATCAGTATGACGGTATAACTCTCTTAAAAGGTAAAACATCAACACAAAAAAGAACGTTACCGATGCGTACAGCGCCAGCGCGGCCTTTGTTATCAGGAATATCAGGCCGTCTGTGTAAAATGCATGAGCCCAGAAATTGGTGTCAACATGGTTTCCGTTGAAAAAGAGGGCGCCCCAGTCGAACATGCGGATGACTTCCGAACCGAGGAAAAGGGTGAGCGCCAGTGCGATTATGAATTTCCTGATCAGCGGCCTTTTAACTAAAATCAAGGCGACACACACGATGCTTGCAATGATAACGCTCTCCAGCAGGTAGTAGGCGGCCCGCCCGGCCAAACTTCCCGCGACGTCCCGTATCGAATAGATGGATCCTAAGAGGATGATAGTGAAATGCCAGATAATAAAATACGCCGCAAGTGTCGCCGTCAATGACGCACCCAGCAGAACTGTTTTTTTGTTTTCCGAAAATATTTTTTTAAAGTCGCTCAATAATGATTTCATCTGTCAAACCGCGCCTTAAGGCAATAGAACCGCTTCATATGGGCGCACTTGTGCGGACATCCTTAATCAGATGGTTAAATTTCTGCAAGTAAAAAAATATTTATTTCCCAATTTGTCGACACGCAACAGCATGCGGATATAATACCTCCCCGCTAAGGAGTATCCGTACTGATCCAAAAATGATTTGCCTTATTATACCGATATGATACAGTAAGAGAAAATTCGATGATGCAACGCAGTATGTGCAATTGTGACCAGGTTCCATATTTTATTCATACTCTTGCCAGAAGAGTTAAATCCGGAGAAGAAGAATGGAGTACCTGTATACGATAGAAAATCTTAAAATGATACTGGGTCCTTCGCAACAGCCGAAAATAAAACTTTCAGATTGCCGGATATGCAGCAAACTACCGGATAGAGTGAGCAAGGTGAACGTTCCCTCCCGGAATGAATTCGGCTCATTCCCGTACGAGGTCACGAAACTTGAAGAGTTTATCATTATAAAATATACCTGGCAGATATTGATGTGCCCCCTGTGTTGCAGGCTCTATACCGACGAATATCATTACGAGTATCTGGCGGGTGGCAGCGAGGATGTATATGTCATTTCACGTCTTGAGTACCACGACGCCCTGGAAATGCTCAGGGAGATAAAAGCCAAAAAACTGACCAAAGAGGACCATCGGTGGCTGGTCACCTGGTGAGTCTCGACTACAGATGATAATCGCCGGCAGCTTCAGGCTGATATAAGATCTCCTCTATGACGACGTACTGGTCTTCGACGGGATTGGTTTTAATCACGGTCCCGATCGTGCTGCCGAGAACCTGTGTGCCGATGCAGGAAAAAACGTTTAAGGCGCTCTCTGTGGCGGATTCGCCGGGAAACACCAGCGAGTATATCTGCTTCCTTCCGTTTCCGATGTTCTTAAGGCAGATCTTTGAATTCATTGTCACGATATTGGGCCTGACATCGGTGGGCTCAACAAGCTGGGAATGTTCAAGATCATGCTTCAGAGTATCCACGGTTTTCTCATCCAGGTCGGACACGGTATCCTTGTCATCTATGATCCGCTTGAGCCGATCATAATCATGTCTGGTGAATACTTTTCCTCCGCGCATGACAACCTCCGATGTTCTCACGGTGTTAAAAATATCGATATATTAAAAGAGCAGACAGCGGAACATCCTGTGCTTTTGGAATTAATATACGTGTCATCCGTTTGGATGATTGTCAACTGCATTTCAAAAATTTCATTAATAAATTTATGATTCCTGATTTCTGAAAAATCATGGAGCAAATAAGATGTGACATAAAGTTGTTATGGTTCGACGATGAACACATAATGGATATTTTGAAGATTGCAGGCAGCAGTTCTCCGGGACAATAGCACCGAAAGGCCGCAGACCGGACAGACGGCCCATGACGCTACAAACACCGGACATTGGTGCTGTTTATATCATCGTAGAAGAATAGTGTAGTGCTACGTTAACGGCTCGGCATGGTGACGGATATCTTTACCCTGGGCGACAAAAATAACGACCTCGGCGATATTGGTCGCATGATCCGCGATCTTCTCGAGGTTGTTCGCCAGCAAAATGATGCGCAGCGCAACCTGGACGGTTGACGAATCGCCGCACATGAATTGAATCAGCTCGTCTACGATCTTATTCCTGAGTTCATCAACCTGGTCATCGCGAAGCAGGATCGATGTCGCCTTGTCCACATCCAGCTCCACGAAAGCGCGCAGACTTTCCTTGAACATTCCCCGCGCAATTTCAACCATTTTGGGAAGGTCGATAAAAGGTTTCAACTGTTCATGCTCGATGATCGCCGTCACAAGCTTGCTTATATTTAACGCATGGTCCCCGACCCTTTCCAGCTCGGCGTTAATCTTTGACACACCCATCAGGAGCCTGAGGTCATTGGCGGTGGGCTGGTGAAGCGCGATTAGCTTCAGGCAGCACTCATCGATCTCCATCTGCATCCTGTTGACTGTATTTTCATTTTCTTCTATAGATTTCAATATGGATCCATCGCGCTCCATAAGCGCCTTGAGAACATCGCTCACCATCCTTTCAGTAATGGCGCCCATTTCCAGAATCTGATTTTTAAGTGCTGTTAACTCCTCATCAAAATGACGTTCCATCTCTTCCCCCGGTTGTTTTTATGGCAAGTAAAATGATTTTACTTCGATAAATCGTACGATTTCCGCATCCATGATAAATATAATAGACTTGTTGCTGAATAGCCATAATAATTGAATTTTTTTCCCCCGCATCAGCCAAAACGGCCCGTGATATAGTCCTGTGTCCTTTTATCCCTTGGATTCGTAAAGATCTCTGATGTTTTATTGAATTCGATCATCTCGCCGAGCAGCATGTAGCCGCAGAGGTCGGACACCCGCGCCGCCTGCTGCATATTGTGGGTGACGATGATGATATTATAATTCCTTTTCAGCTCAACCATCATTTCTTCTATTTTCATGGTTGCTATGGGGTCCAGGGCGGAACACGGCTCGTCCATCAAAATGACCTCCGGCTCCACCGCCAGAAGCCGCGCAATACACAAACGCTGCTGCTGGTAGAGGGGCAGATCGAGGGCGGGCCGGTTAAGCTTGTCCTTCAATTCATCCCACAGCCCGGCTGCCCTGAGGCTCCTCTCCACTATTTCGGCGATTTTCTTTTTATTCTTGAATTGCGCAACCCGCAATCCAAAAGCGACATTTTCAGAAACCGACTTGGCGAACGGGTTGGGACGCTGGAAAACCATGCCGACCCGTTTCCTCAACTCGTACAGATCCATGCCCGGGTCGTATATGTTGTTGCCGTCAAGAAATACTTCCCCGGTGATCCGCACCCCCTCTATGAGGTCGTTCATTCTATTGATAGTGCGGAGAAGCGTCGACTTTCCGCACCCGGAAGGACCGATAAGGGCGATGATATTTTTCTCACCCACCACCATGTTCACGGACTTCAATGCGTGAAATTCGTCGTAATAGAGGTTGAGGTTTTTGATATCAATTTTATGCGTCATGGACCATTAACCGAACCGGCCGGTGATATAATCAATCGTTCTCTTATCCCGCGGCACCGTGAATATGACGTCCGTGGGTCCGTATTCAATCATCTCATTCATAAGAAAGAAGGCGGTATTGTCCGCGACCCGTGCTGCCTGCTTCGTGTTATTCGTGACAAGGATGATGGTGTACTCTTTCTTCAATTCGGTCAGGGCTGATTCTATCTGCGATGTCGATATGGGGTCAAGACCTGAACACGGCTCATCGAGCATTATGACATCGGGCTCCATGGCCAGTATCCGCGCGAGGCACAGGCGCTGCTGCTGCCCGCCTGAAAGCCTCATTGCCGATGTTGTAAGCCTGTCTCTTACCTCATCCCATAAAAAAGCTGACTTCAGGCTTTTTTCGACCAGCTCATCGAGTTTGTGCCTATTTCTGATCCCGGAAAGCGAGGGACCGTATATGACATTGTCGTGAATGCTCGCGGGAAGGGGAATGGGCAGGGCGAATACGATCCCGATTTTTTTCCTCAGCTCAACCGGGTCCACGTCCGGATCATAGATGTCTTTGCCGTCAAGCAGGATTCTGCCATCAATCCTGATTTCCGGCACGAGATCGTTGAGGCGGTTCAGGGTCCTGAGAAAAACCGTTTTCCCCGAGCCGGACGGCCCGATAATGCCCAGTATCTTGTTGGATACGATATTGATATTTATCGACCTTAATACCTGAACATCACTCCAGTACGCATTTAAGTTTTCGATGATGAATTTGCTTCTATCAGTCATGGGTGCCCTGTACGCTGGATTTTTCACTAACAGCCCCGACAGGGGCTATTTCGTCTTTCTTAATATGAATCTATTCATAAGCCAGTATGAGCTCAAATTTATCATTAGAATGGATACAATGAGCACGGTTGCCGTGGCATACGCTTTTTCATTCGACAATCCCTCGCGGGCGAGGATATAGAAATGGACCGACATGGTTCGCACCGAGTCAAAAAGGGAATGCGGGGTCCGGAGCGACGACCCGGCCGTGAAAATGATGGCGGCGGTTTCGCCTATGGACCTCCCCACGCTGAGCATGACACCGGTGAGGATTCCCGGCAGCGCGTTCGGAAGGACGACCTTGTAGACCGTCTGCCAGAGAGTCGCCCCCAGTGAGAAACTGACCTCGCGGTAAGAGTATGGAACGGACTTTATCGCCTCCTCGCTCGTGCGGATGATCGTCGGCAGTATCATGAAAGCGAGCGTGAGGGATCCGGACAATATCGACCATCCCATCCGCAGATAGGTGACGAAAAAGATGAAACCGAAGAGACCGAAGATTATCGATGGTATACCGGCGAGACAGTCCGCGCCGAACCGGATGATCCGGGTAATGCGGGATTCGCGGGTATACTCCGTCAGGAAAACCGCCGTGCCGACGCCGAACGGCGTTGCGATGCATATCGCCGTAAGGGTCAAAGCAACGGTTCCGACGATCGTCGGGAATATGCCGCCGGCCCTTCCCATGTCTTCCGGGTTGGAAAAAAGAAATTCCGCGTTAATATTGGGAAGCCCCTTGCCGAGAACAAAAACTATTATGAATACCAGAATGGCCAGGGTGGCAAGGGTGGCCAGGACCAATAATGATACCGCCAGGACTTGAGTGTACTTGGGACGTATGATCATTTCTTCCCGACCCTCCTCCTGATGGCTATAGTTGCCGTGTAATTGAGCACCATGATTATAATAAGGAGTATGACGCCGGTCGCGAAGAGAGACTGGCGATGCATTCCGGTGGCATACCCCATTTCCAGCGCTATGTTTGCCGTCAGCGTCCTTACTGAATAGAGTGGGGATTTCGGGAGAATTACCGCATTGCCGGTAACCATAATAACAGCCATGGTCTCTCCGATCGCCCTGCCGAGGCCGAGGATGATGCCCGCTATAATTCCGGACTTCGCAGCCGGCAATACTGCCATGTGTATCGTCTGCCAGTGCGTCGCGCCCAGGGCGAATGCGCCTTCCCGGTACGATTGCGGAACGGCCTTCAGGGAATCGATGGATATGCTGAGAATCGTCGGCAGGATCATTATGCCGAGGATTATAGAGGCAGCCAGTATTGACAGGCCCGGCCCGCCCAGATAATCCCGTATCAGAGGGGCGAGAACCATGACGCCGATAAATCCATACACGACAGAGGGAATTCCTGCCAGTAACTCAATGGTTGGCTTGATTATGCGCATCGCCCATCGCGGGACAAATTCAGACAGGAATATGGCACCGGATAGAGCCAGCGGAATGCCCACGATCATCGATCCCAGGGTGACGACCAGCGAACCGATGATCATGGGAAAAATGCCGAATCTGCCCATCTGCGGCTCCCATTCGGATGAGAAGAGAAAATCACTGATCCCGACTTTGAAAATAAATGGAAGGCCTTCGAGGATTATAAACACAACAATTAATAACAGCGCGGCTATTGCTGAAAAAGCAATAACCGTCAGTGCCTTCTTAATGCTCTTTTCTGAAAACAATTTCATCATTTAAAAGTTGATATTATTACAAGAAGTCTCGCAGGGATAAAATATACATGATTTAGATGATGCCGGTGTGCATCTCCATACATGCAACCGGCATCAGGTTATCCACCAAAAACACCGCGCCGTTAAAATTTTCGATTCATTTCGCAGGGATAAGACCATTCGCTTTTATGGTGTCCTGGCCCTCTTTTGAAAGGATATAATCAATAAACATTTTCACGTCGCCTACTGGTGCTCCCCTGGTCAGAAGAAATATCGGCCTCACCAGAATATACCTGCCCTTCAGTATCTCTTCCGTGGTGCAGGCGATGCCATTAATCGCAAGGGGTCTTATTTTATCATTGATCAACCCGTGAGAAATATACCCGATCGCGTTGGCGTCGTTGGCGACCGTCTCACGGACCGTACCGTTGGAGTCCTGTACGACCGCCTCCTTCTTTAATTTTATATTTTCAACAATGGTTTCAAAGGAGGAACGCGTGCCCGATCCTGCTTCGCGCGAAACAACCGTTATAGGATTATCGCCGCCGCCAACGTCCTTCCAATTCTCAACCTTCCCGTTATATATATCCCGTATCTGTTGTAGCGTCAATCCTTTGACCTGGTTCTTCGGATTGACGATCATCACAATACCGTCCCGCGCGACAAAAGACGAGACGAGAGCCTTCGCTTCCGGCGGGAGTATGACCAGGTCGGCCATTCCGATATTCGCCGCCCCGGACAGGGCCGACTGTATGCCGACCGCCGACCCCCCCCCCTGTATGATGACATTAATGTCGGGATTGGCAGCCATGAACTGGTCGGCCAATTTCTCGGCGAATGGCTGAAAAGCGGTTGATCCCGCAGCAGTAATCGATCGTCTTCCCTTTCCGCACGCGAATAGCAACATGGTAGCGCTGAACAAAGCGATTATGAGTTTAAATAAATTTTTAGTTTTCATGATTAATGCAGATAAATAGTTTCAGTTAAATTGTCAATTTTATTTTACCTAAAATTTTCGTAAAATCAATGTTCCATGCGGAATCTGCGGATCTTATCTGATACAAACAATTATTCATCAATGTTTATTAATGCAAGAACTCCATTCAATGACCGCCATATCCTCGCGAAACGTTATGCATCTGCACAGTTTGCGAATTACACGATTTTGTGTCAATCGTTGTCTTAAAATAATATAAATATGACATCGGGTCCGTAACCCAGCCACGTATACAAGTAATTATAAATTCTTGACAAACGCTGCATGCTCGAATAGCGTTCCACAGCCTGATATTTAGTATCCCTGATATATCAAGAGAATACGCCATGGGCCTAATCCTACAACTCGTCGACTTTGTCCTTCACGTTGACAAATACCTGAACATCATCATTCAAAGTTTCGGGATGTGGTCGTATCTCATACTGTTCGTGATCGTCTTCTGCGAAACAGGTCTCGTGATCACACCCTTCCTGCCGGGCGACTCCCTCCTCTTCGCAGCCGGTGCCCTGGCAGCCATCGGCGCCTTTGACCTTAATATACTCATGATAGTATTCCCCGCCGCCGCCATCATCGGCGATAATACCAACTACTGGATCGGATACTTTATCGGCCCAAAGGTTTTCAGCGCGGAAACCACGCGATTCCCGAACAAGAGGCACCTTGAACGGACACACGAATTCTACAAGAGACATGGTGGGAAAACCGTTATCCTGGGCCGCTTTATACCGATCATACGAACATTTATGCCGTTTGTGGCCGGAATCGGCAGAATGACCTATACTCGTTTTTTGGCCTATGACGTATTCGGCGGAATCGTATGGCCTTCAATATTCGTGCTGTCAGGATATATCTTCGGCAACCTGCCTTTCGTGAAAAAATATTTTTCCCTGGTAATCATTGCCATCATCCTTATTTCAGTAATTCCCATTCTGTACGAAATACTGCGCATGCGATTTGAAAAGAAAAAATGAACAATTAATATCTGCGGAATGAGTATGCAATAGAGGCTATAACTAAGACTTGTTGCAAAATTCAATAATCAATGATTTTTACCCCCGCCGCCTTCGGCGGCGGGGGTAAAAATGAATAATTATGAGTAGTCTTGCAACAAGTCTATAATTATTATCAATCCATAAACATTAATATTGACTAAATTAAACCATAACCGCAATATACCATCCCCTGGACCGCTGCCATATCGGCGATCGTCTATCTTATTGCAGCATAGGAGAATCCACTAATGAAGCAGGCGCTATTATGGATCGGGTTTGTGGTCTTTATCATCGGGATGCTGGTCCTTGACCTGCTGGTGTTGCAGAAAAAGGATCATGAAATAAAGGTCAGAGAAGCGCTCCTGTGGACTCTTTTCTGGATCACGCTTTCCCTCATATTCAATGTCGGCATTTATTTTTACATGGGCTTTAACTACGCCATGGAATTTCTCACCGGATACCTGATTGAGAAATCCCTCAGCGTGGATAACATCTTTGTATTCATAATTATATTCAGCTATTTCGGTATACCACTGCGTTATCAGCATAAAATCCTGTTCTGGGGCATCCTTGGCGCCATTATCATGCGCGCCGTATTCATATTCTCGGGAGTTGCTATAATCCAGCGGTTCCACTGGACCATCTATATCCTGGGCGCTTTTCTGGTCTACGTCGGCATCAAGATGGCCTTTCAGAAGGAAAAGGAGATCCATCCGGAAAAGAATCTGTTGCTTCGTGGATTTAATAAAGTCTATCCTGTTGACCGCGAATATTCCGGCGGCAAATTCTTCATAAAAAAAGCAGGAAGGATAGTAGCGACTCCACTTTTCGTGGTGCTCATTGTCGTCGAAACGACAGACATCGTGTTCGCCGTTGATTCCATACCGGCGATTCTATCGATCACACTTCATCCCTTCATCGTCTTCACTTCAAATATTTTCGCCATTCTGGGTCTCCGGGCCCTCTATTTCACCGTGTCGGGGATCATGAAACTTTTCGTGTATCTCCACTACGGTCTGTCATTGATACTGGTCTTCGTGGGGGTTAAAATGCTCATCTCCGAATACTACAAAATTCCTATTTCCATGGCGCTGTCTGTGGTTGGCGGAATACTGGTCATTTCGATAGTCATGTCACTCGTTCTGCCTCCTAAAAAAAATACCCAATAATACACTTCAGTTCACATCATGGTTTGAATTTGACAACTGCAACAGTGTGTCGAGAGATTCGATTGGTGATTATGTGGAGCTCTTTACAGTAAAACACAATTGAAGATATGTGTGACACCTGTATATTGTTGTCCGCCCCCTGCTTTGAACTTGACAAATTTTATTATATATAAAATATAGAAAAATATTTGGGGCGCTCCATCTTTATCCAATAAGACAGGGTGAAGTAAATTATTGCGATCTAACATTGATACTGCTGCATAACATCAGGGCGAGTTAACGCGTGGCTGAGCAAGGAGAAAGAGCTAACATACGTTATATTTGAATATAATATCGAACTATAGAAATAGCTCTTAACGGGAACCACTTGTCAAGAAATCAGAATTACATCCCGAGCGATGATGAGGCCCGTATCGAGCGCGAAAAGCGCTCGGCTGCTCTATCATCTGTAATTGCTGCGATCGGCTTGACCGGCATGAAGATCGTTGTCGGCGCGATGACGGGCAGCCTCGGCATACTGGCCGAAGCGGCCCATTCCGCCCTGGACATGGTCGCCGCCATCATCACCTATTTTGCTATACGTATCTCAGTGCGGCCGGCTGATCATACCCATCTGTACGGCCACGGAAAAGTTGAAAATCTCTCGGCCCTGTTCGAGACACTGCTCCTTCTGGCAACCTGCGTGTGGATCATCTATGAAGGGGTCAACAGAATTTTTTTTAAAACCGTTGCGGTTGAGGCATCGATCTGGGCGTTCATTGTCATGTCAGTGTCAATCATCATTGACTATTCCCGTTCCCGGGTGCTTTTTCGTGCCGCGCGAAAGCATAACAGCCAGGCCCTTGAGGCTGACGCCATCCACTTCAGCACCGACATCTGGAGTTCCGGCGTTGTCATCCTCGGCCTGGCCTGCTTAAGAATTGCCGAGTCGAACAGGGAATGGGTTTTGCTCGAAAATGCCGACGCCGTTGCGGCCCTTATTGTGGCGCTGATAGTTATCTATGTGAGTATCCGGCTCGGGATCCGCACGATACAGGCGCTCCTCGACGCCGCTCCGCGTGGCATGTACGACATGATTAAAAAAACCGTGGAGGAAATACCCGGCGTCGTTGACTGCCATAATATCCGGTTTAGATCGTCCGGTCCCCGGCTTTTCATCGACATCCACATCCTGACCGACGGCACGCAGAGCCTCGACTGCGCTCATGAGCTGACTGACAGAATCGAAATGACGATCCAGGAAGCAATCCCCAATGCGGACGTGATGGTCCACCCGGAGCCGGTTGAAGTAAAAGAGATATAGCAAACGGATCAACACCCTCAAAACACGATTTCACAATCAATTTCCTCTGCAAAATAATAATTACCGATAACTATCTGAAAAATATTTTTTATTATTTCAATTTTATTCGTATAACTCTGTATAACAGTAAATCATGCAAGAGGTATTACATGGAGATACAAACAACGATAAACGTGCATATAAATATTTTGGAAAGACTAGATTATGCATCTCGGATTATGAATACATCGCGAACGTATATAATACGGCTCCTTTTAAGTCAATCTTC
>Ga0154692_113_pt7 | contig 14550 bp, 13 predicted proteins | sample Rifle2008BG13ft_FD_116121 | JGI IMG/M metagenome (GOLD analysis project Ga0154692, IMG submission 116121) | Spirochaetes bacterium RBG_13_51_14
ACCCTCTCGGTCGGCAAGCTGGGCCAGAAGCCGACCCGGCTCATGAAATTCCTGAACCGCCATTTTCTGAACGTCATATCGCAGCTCTATGCAACCTGCTATTACGCGCTGGTGGATATAAAAAGAAACAGGATCAAGCTGGCCAAGGCGGGGCACCACCATCCGCTCTTCTGGAAAGCAATGAAGCGGGACTTTATTGACATAGCATGCCAGGGGACGGGTCTGGGCCTGGTGAAAAAAGCCGAGTTCAACGAGGTCGCGTATCCGCTGGAGCGGGGCGACAAGATATTGTTTTTCACCGACGGAATCATCGAGCAGAAGAACCAGAAGGGCGAAATGTATTCGGAAGCCCGGCTCAGGAATATCTTCATAAACCTCATCATCAGGAACGGCGACGATATCATCAACAAGATCTACAGCGACATGAAATCCTTCGCGGGAATCAGGACGATTGATGATGATATTACCCTGCTTCTCCTTGAGTTCTGAAACCATGCCGGTGACTGTCGATTTTTACTGGCGAACTCCTACCTGAAAAAATTCTGGATGGCCGGAAGCATGGATATGTCATTTATTATGACAAAAGCGCTGAGCGTAATCAGGATGATGATGCCGACGGTCTGAATCCGCTCCATCACCTTTTGGCTCATCGGCTTCCGCCTGATCGCCTCGATCAGAAAAAAGATAAGATGACTCCCGTCGACGACCGGGATGGGGAGAAGGTTCATCACCATGAGGATGATGGATATCTTCGCCATCAGGATGATGAAATCCGGCACTCCCTTGTAGTAGGCGACGTCGCCGGCGATCTTCGCGATGCGTATCGGGCCGGAAAGGTTCTCCCGGATCTTCATTTTGCCGGTGATCAGCATGCCCAGCCCCTTCAGGTTTATTATGATAAATTCATACGGCTCCACAAAGGACTGCACCAGCGCCTCGCCAACGCCGTATTGAACCCGCACCTGGTCCGGGGCCACGGCCTGGAATATCCCTATGAGTCCGACTTTTTCGATCTCAGCCGAACCGGTATATTTTTCACTGTCAATCTGCAGGGCAATTTTTTTCCCCTGATTCTCACGCACCGCCCGGATCAGGGCGTCATAGCTGGGTATTATCCGGCGGTCGACCGTGATCAAACCTTTGTCGAGATACTTCTGCAGATTTTTCGACTTCATGATGGACAGGGACTCGCCGGCGTTCCCCTGAGCGTCAACTGTCTGAAAGCGTATAACATCGCTGAGGCGCGGCGTGATCACTTTCTCTATAATCGCCCTCTTCCGCATGATCCTGAAGCGCACGGGCATATCAGCGTGGGTGTTGATATACCTGGAGAATTCCGCCTCGCTGTTCACGGCCACGCCGTTAATAGAAATGATCTCATCCATCTCACGGAGGCCGGCCAACAGAGCAACGCCACCCTCCATCAATTCAACAACCAGGATCCTGGAGCCGAACGGCATAACGCCGATCTCATACCGTCCGCTCCCCTCATGCGTCTTGGGATTCACCGCGTACAGAAACGATTTCCCGTTCCTCTCAAGGGTCACATCGAGCTTCTTCCCTCCGCTGAAGAGGACGGCGGCCTGGATGTCTGAAAAACTCTGGATCTCCTGCCCGTTGATTTTAACGATCCGGTCCCCGCTCCTGATCCCCGCCGCATACGCGGGCGATACCTGCGAGCCGGAACGCATCTGTTCCGGTATATGCACCTGGTTGGTATCCTTCGAGTAGCCAACCATGTTCATGACAAAGAAAATGATTATGCCGAAAAACAGGTTGAAGAGCGGACCCATGGCGACCGTCACGATCCTCCGCAACGGATGGGCCGACAGAAACTCGAATCCCTGGCCCGTCCGTTCTTCCGACGGATCTTCGCCGTAAAACTGGCAGTACCCGCCGAAGGGGATGGGCGCAATCTGGTACGTAGTGCCCCCGATTTTCTTCTTGATGATGCCCCTGCCGTATCCAATGGAAAAGGTCTTCGCCTTGATGCCTACCATTTTACCGCCCAGGAGATGGCCGAGCTCGTGCACAAAAATACATAGTCCGAGCAGGATCAATCCGGCCGTGATGTAGATGACATATATCATTGGTGTACTCCCCGTATTCTAATTCTTCTTAATTGTATGTACTTCTGCCGTAAAGCCGCAAATTTATCTCATGGAGCGATTCAGTTTTAAAAATCATGCTTTATTCTTACTTCCATGCTTTTTTTCACCCGTTCCGTCTTTTTTGTATGATAGCGCCGGCCCTGACACGCGCCTCCCGGTCTGAGTCAAAGATATCGTCAAGCGACGGGTCGTCAACAACCTTTATCTTCTCCATGGTCTCCTCCACGACACGCACGATGTCCGTGAAGGGGATCCTTCCTTCAAGGAAGGCGGCGACCGCCGCCTCGTTCGAAGCGTTGAGGACGGCCGGCTGCGTTCCGCCGCGGCGGCCCGCTTCGTAACAGAGGTCCAGCGCCGGGTACCTGTTGCGGTCGCAGGGTGCGAACGTGAGCCTCCCCACGTCTTCCAGCCTCAGTCTCCCGAAAGGGTTCTTACGCTTTTCGGGAAAGGTGAGCGCATTGAGCACCGGAAAGGCCATGTCCGTTACGCCCATGTCAGCGTAGACAGTGCCGTCGATGGTTTCAACCATGGCATGGACGATGCTCTCGGGATGGATCAGCACATCGATGACATCGTAGGGCAGGTCGAAAAGGTGGTGCGCTTCGATAACCTCCAGCCCCTTGTTCATAAGCGTCGCCGAGTCGATGGTGATCTTATGCCCCATGTCCCACGTGGGGTGCGCCAGAGCCTGTTCTGGCGTCACATCGGCAAGCCTGTCAATGGCCACCGCGCGCAAGCTGCCGCCTGATGCGGTAAGTATGATCCGCTCGATTTCCGTATGCTCGAGCCCCTGTGTGAGGGCGAATACGGCACTGTGTTCGCTGTCAACCGGGACAAGCTCCGTCCCGCCAGCCGCAAGCTCCCCTTTTACGATATCCCCGGCCATGACCAGTGTCTCCTTGTTGGCCAGGGCGACCCGCTTCGCCGCCGTGAGGGACGCCAGCGTGGGCCTGAGTCCCGCCGCGCCCACGATTGCCGATACCAGCACATCCACGCTCCGGCCGGCGAGCTCCACGACCTCCTCCTCGCCGCCAAGGAACGCGGTTTCAGGATATCTCCTTTTCAAGCTCTTGTATTCTTCCGACGCTGCCGCTTCGGCGGATCCCACCGCAGCCACGGCTGGTCTGAACTCCCGGATCTGCCGCTCCAAGAGCTCGATATTCCCACGGCAGGCGAGGCCATACACGCGGTATTCATCTTTCAAAAACCGTAAGACACGGAGCGTCGTCTCGCCGATAGAGCCGGTGGAACCGAGTATGGAAATCGTCTTGCTCATATACCCGGTGCTGTATCAGGCAACTCCCTTCAATATCAGGTAATAGTAAAAGAGCGGAAACGCATAAATCAGCGCGTCGAACACGTCCCACATGCCTCCATGGCCCGGGATGATGGAGCCGGAATCCTTGATGGCGCCGTCCCGCTTGACGGCCGACTCCACCAGGTCGCCCAGGTTCCCCAGCACGGAGAGCGCGATCCCCAGGAAAACCGCCTCCATCATGCCGAAGAGATGCTTGCTGAAAAACGCCACGTACACCTCATTGGTGATGACCATTGAAAGGATGCTGAACAGAAGTCCGGAAAAATATCCCTCCCATGACTTTTTGGGCGATACCGGGAATCCCGTTTTGTGCTTCCCGAAGAGAACGCCGCCGAAATACGCGAAGGCGTCATTGAGCATAACCACGACATTCAAAATTATTATGTAATAAACTCCGTCGGCGAGCGACTTCATAAGAATGATGTGAGAAAAAGAGAATACGATGTACATCAGGCCGAACAGGGTCACTCCCAGAGAATAGACGGCGCCCTTCAGCGGTCTGGTGAAAAGCTGAATCACCAGGATGACTGACAGAATGAGCGCAACAATGCCGAGAACCACCCGGGCGTCGAAACCGGGAATGTACCGGCTGTAACCGTAGAGCCTGCCGTATGCGAACAGGTACATGGTGACATTGATGATAACGGCAAAAACCATGCCGGTCTTGACGAAGGCGCGGCCGCCCTCGCCGCGGTTCGTGATCGCGTAATATTCGTACAGGCATGCCAGCGTGATGACGAGCGAGCAGATCAGGATCGGGATAGACTGCGCCAGATCCGTCACGATCGCAAACACATACACGGGCAAAGCCACCACCGCGCTGAGGATTCTCATGAGGGTATTTTTTTTTACATCTGTCATAATCCGCCAAATCTCCTTTCTCTTTGCTGGTATTCATATATCGCTTGATACAGATGGGCGGGCCTGAAGTCCGGCCACAGCACATCTGTAAAAAAAAGCTCGGCGTATGCGATCTGCCAGACAAGGAAGTTGCTGACCCGATATTCGCCGCCGGTGCGGATCACGAGGTCCACGGATGGCAGCCCGGCGGTGAACAGGTGCCGCTCAAGCTTCCGCATGGTCATTTTCTCACCGGTACCCCGCCGCTCAAGCCAGCGGTTTACGGCCTGTACGATATCCTGCCGCCCCCCGTAATTCAGGCAGAAATTAAGGACCAGCGTCCTGTTTTCCCTGGTCTCCTTTACCGCATTTCTAATAGCTTGTATCGACAATGCGGGGAGCCGCTTGAGGATTCCGGAGTGCTCGACCCGTATCCCCTTTGATTTAATCGAATCGAGTTTCGCATTGAAAAAGTGATCTAGGAGCTTCCAGAGGCTCAATATCTCGGTGCTCGGCCGTGACCAGTTCTCGGTGGAAAATGCATACAGGGACACGATCCTTATGCCGAGGTCAATTGCCGCATCCATCAGTGGTTCGATAATCTCGGCACCGCGCCGATGGCCTTCGGATCGGGGCAGGGATTTTTTTTTTGCCCACCGCCCGTTGCCATCCATAATTATGGCGATGTGTGCCGGCACATCCTTTCTGTTGATTATGCGCTTGTAGTCTTTCATTAAACGTTCAGTACGTCTTAAACAGGCCCTCTGAATCCCCTGCGCTGGTAGATCCGCGAAAGCGGAGAGCCAAGGTCTATGATTACCCGATCATGACAGCCGCGTCGGGGAGTTCCCCGGATATGCGCTCTCAAAACCGCGCCCGCAATACTGAGGCAACAACACTCAGGGGGCAGGAGCTATATATTCAATATCTCTTTTTCCTTATTATCCGTCAGTTTCTGTATTTCGTCAATGTATTTATCAGTGACTTTCTGGATTCTGGAAATTGCGTTTTTCGCGTCATCTTCGGACATTTCCTTATCCTTTTCCAGCTCTTTAATCATATCGTTGCCGTCCCGGCGCACGTTCCGGACGGCCACCCGGCATTCTTCCGCCTTGTGCTTGGCGTGCTTGACGTATTCCTTCCGCCGCTCCTCCGTCAGGTCCGGTATCTGGATGCGGATCAGATTCCCGTCATTGGACGGATTGAGAGACAGGTCGGACTTGAGGATCGCTTTTTCCACCTCGCCCAGGTTCCCCTTGTCCCAGGGCTGTATCACCACCAGCCGCGGTTCCGGGCAGGATATCGTCGCCACCTGGTTCAGCGGCATTTCGGTCCCGTACACGCTCACCCGCAAGCCGTCAAACATGGCGGTATTGGCCCTGCCGGTGCGAATGGCGGCAAAATCTTTCTGGAGAGCGGCAACGCTTTTTTTCATCCGGTCTTCAACATCAGCAATAATGTCTTCTACCATGCTCTTCTCCTTAATCAGGAAATACGTGTTCCAACCTCTGCGCCGGTAACGATACGTTTTAATGACCCCCGGTTGAATAAATTGAAAACGATGATCGGAAGCCTGTTGCTCATGCAGAGAGAAATGGCTGTGAAATCCATGATTTTAAGCTGCCCGGTAAGCACGTCGATATATGATATCGTATCAATTTTCCTGGCGGTTGTATCCTTCTCGGGATCGCTGGTATACACGCCGTCGACGCGGGTTCCCTTCAAGAGCACATCTACCTCAAGCTCCACTGCGCGAAGACTCGCCGCCGTATCAGTGGTGAAGAAGGGGTGTCCCGTACCGCCCGAGGCGATCACCACGCGGCCATGCTCCAGATGGTCAACGGCTTTTCGGATGATGTATGGTTCGGCGATCTCCTTCATCTCAAACGCGCACATGACGCGCGCCGGCACGCCGATGCTTTCGAGGGCGCTCTGCAGCGCCAGGGAATTCATCACCGTGGCGAGCATGCCCATGTGATCGCCGGTTACCCGTTTGATCCCCAGGCTCTCTGCCAGGCTTCCCCGGAATATATTTCCGGCGCCGATGACCAGCGCAACCTCCACGCCGAGCCGTTGGACGTCACGTATTTCACCGGCGACGCCGGACAGCACCGCGGGGCTGATGCCGATTTTATCGTCGCCGGCAAGCGCCTCGCCGGACAGCTTCATGAGAATCCGCCGGAAGCGGGGCTCGGATACTTGGTTGCCGGGTTCCATGCTACATTCCTATCTGGTACCGGATAAACCTTCCAACCTCTATGTTCTCGCCGAAAACGGCGATCTTCTGCTTGATCAGGTCCTTTACCTTCACGCCGGGATCCTTTATATACTCCTGCTCCAGCAGGCACACATCAGTGTAAAACTTGTTAAGTTTCCCGTCAACGATCTTATCAATGACATTCGCCGGTTTTCCCGAGTCCTTCATCTGCTCGCGGTAGATCTCCCGCTCCTTTTCGATTAATTCTTTGGGAACGTCCTCAATTTTTATATAGAGCGGGCTTACCGCCGCGACCTGCATGCAGAGCTCCTTCCCGAGCGATTCGAACTCCTCGTTTCGCGCGACGAAATCGGTGACGGTCAGGAGCTCCACCAGGACGCCGATCTTCTTGTTGTTGTGCACGTAGGACGCGATGATGCCCTGGGTGACTTCGCGCCCCATCTTTTTATCGGCGGACGCGAGGCCCTTTTTCCGGAGCAGCTCAACGGCCTTGTCCATATCCCCGCCCGTGTCCACCAGCGCCTTTTTACAGTCCAGCATCCCCGCCTGGGTCTTTTTCCTCAGCGCCTTTATCATATCGCCTGTAATTTCAGCCACGTTCCGTCTCCTTTACGCATATAGTATATCCGGTATCACTCAACCATCAAGAAATATATTTCACCGGGCTTCAGCCGCGATGCCGATCACGGCTCATACAGGTCGTCGTCCTCGTCATACGCGTAGGTCGATGAGGATGTATCGGCAGCGGCGCCCTCGGTCCCCTCGGCGACCGCCACTTCGGCACCGGCGGGAGCCTCGGTGGCGATTTCCTCCGCGCACTCCTCCACCACGGCCTCTTCGACTACGCCGCCTGACTGGCCTTCGATGACCGCGCGGGCCATTACGTCCAGGAAGAGCGCGATCGCCCTGATCGCGTCGTCGTTCCCCGGAATGGGATAATCAATCTCATCGGGATTGCAATTGGTGTCAACCACGGCAAATATGGGGATCCCCATCTTCCGCGCCTCCTTGACCGCGATCGATTCCCGCTTGGGATCGATGATAAAGAGCGCATCGGGCATCTTGGCCATGTCCTTTATCCCGGAGAGCACCTTGTTCTTCTTATCGAGCTCCCGGTTCAGTTCAAGCCGCTCCTTTTTCGTCTCCGCGTCCCAGTGGTCGCGTTCGCGCATTTCCTCAAGCTCCTTGAGCCGTTTGATGGAGTTGCTCACGGTCTTGAAGTTGGTGAGGAGTCCTCCCAGCCACCGCTCGGAAACGTAAAACATATTACACTTTTTAGCATATTCCCCGATCGCCGCCTGCGCCTGCTTCTTGGTCCCCACAAAGAGCACCTTGCCGCCCTTTTCAGCCATTTCCTTCATTGCCGCGTAGGCGATTTTAATGCGCTGCATGGTCTTCTGCAAGTCGATTATGTGAATTCCGTTTCTCGCAGTAAAGATAAACTGCGACATCTTAGGGTTCCACCGCCTCGTCTGATGGCCGAAATGAACACCCGATTCCAACAATGCTTTCATCGATACTACTGACAATGATAGCACCCCCTCTCATTATGTAATTGTTACTCATGATTGTTTCAATCATGATGGTATCCAAGAAAACCACACGCGCGCCCCATTAATTCTGTAATGGGGGATAATGCCTGCCATACGGTATTGCCTTTTCACTGAGGAAGGAGGCAACCGGCATCCGCCGATTTAATCTCCGCATCCCGAAACACGGTTCGAGATGCTGTTGATAGCCGCGGGTGCGGCCTAAACCTTCCTGAAGATCAGAACCCCGAGCAGGAGGCCCGCGATCGAGGAAAGGTTTATTCTGATACTGAAACTTACGATCTCAAGGTTAAATCCCAGAGGGCCGGTCAGGCTTTTCTGGATAACCGAAAGCGCGGGAACAAAGCCCGCTATAAGGGTTCCCACCGCCGAACCTAAAATCGCGCCCACCAGCATGAAGGCGATCAGGTATCCGATATTGTTTCTTTCAAACGTCATACCGCGTCTATGGGAACTCTGGTACATAGATTTGCCATGGCTGTTTTTGTCAAGAGCTTTTTCCTCCGGAGGGGGCGGTTAACATTTCCCGAATCACAAACGGGTCGTGCCTTTCACAATGATGATATTCATCACGCCGCACTAACCGTCGCGCATGATGGATGCCGCGTTTCATATCGTAAACATTTTCAGCGTCTCCGTCAGTGAAGCGGCCATCCTCTTCAGCTCGTCGGAGTAATTTGAAAGCGTTTCGGAACGCTTCACAAAATCCTGAGCGTCATTGTTGACCTGACCGATTGTTTCAGACACGATGAGCGCGTTCCTGTTCTGAATGCCGGTTGACTGGTTGAGCTCCCGGTAAAAAACGCTGACCGCGGTTATATCCTTCTTAATGTTATGTATGTCTCTCACCCTCGTCTGTATCATGTCGACGAAGCCTTCTACCGTGGTGCCGGCCTCCTCGATATTCTTCATGATCAGACCGAACGAATTTTTCATATCAACGACCATTTCTTTGTCCCGCTTTACCTCGGTGTTTCCCTCATGGATAAGTTTGGTGATTTCGTTGACGCTCGCGCTGGTATTATCGGCCAGCTTGGAAATCTCATCGGCGACGACGGCAAATCCCCTTCCGTACTCCCCGGCCCGGGCCGCCTCGATTGACGCGTTCAGCGACAGCAGATTGACCTTCTCGGATATGTCCGAAATCAGCTCTATGACGTTGAGTATGCCGCTGTAGAACTTCTCGATGTTCTGCATGCCTTCGAAGGTGTTTTCAACCAGGCTGGCGCCGTTCTGCGCGCTTCCCACAACCATTTTCATTGACCCGGCGACATTGTTCGCGTTTTCCGAAACCTTGTTCATGGACGTGTTGAGCTTATCGATCATCTCCTCCAGGTTGGAGATGTTCTTATTATGCATCTCAGAATCTTTGGAAATGCCCGAAAATGACCTGGATATGCCCGTCACGATATCCGTCGAGTTGACCAGCAGCTCAGCGTGCGACGACGACGCTTTTTTGATGTAGTTACCGATCCCCGCTATCGATTCGGACAGAGACAGAAGCTTTTCGGAAAGATTGCCGGCGTTCTTCATTAAGTCCCGCACGTTGTCGATGAAGGTTTTAAAGAATCTGGTGAAGTCCTCGATTACATCCCGTGACTTGACAAGTTCGATCGCCTGTGTCAGGTCGCCCTTCGAGGCACTCGTCAGGGCGGGCATAACCCCGTCCACCGGATTGGAGATCCTGAGCAATCGCCGGTTCACCACGAACCAGATGACGAAATTTATGAAGAACAGAATGAGCGTCTCAATGACGATGCTTAAATAAAAGGTTTTATAGAGAACGACGTCGTCAAATACAAACAGCGCGTATTTGTCCGTACCGGCAATCCTGTTGGAGAAGAACACGGAATGTTTTCCGTTGAATACACCCTCAAATCTGTTAGACGTCAGCTTCCCGATATCACCAACAATATCGAGCGTCTTGCTGTACAGGAATTCAGGTTGATTTCCCAGGAGTATCAAATCCTGAATCCTGGCGGGAGGGTTCTGGCTGAAATCGGTAAATACAATCTCACCGCCATTATCCATAATAATAGCGGTGCCCACATATTCTTTGACGAATTGCATGGCCGGGTTGTTTTTAAAATTTTTTATCTGATTTTCGCTGACGCAGGTGAGCTTCAGATTGAGCAATATCCTCTTATCGATTTCTTCTCTTATAATTTTACCGTTCACTATATAAATCATGATCGAAAGACCGACAGAGGCAAGGAGCACGACCGGCAGGACAAGGGTGATAATCTTGCTTCTTAAATTCTGCACCTCGTTGGGTATTCCAAGCCTTCCCAGGGGATAGGTTCGCTTGTACCAAATAGTGTACGAAACATGGGTGATCTGAAGTATCATAAAAAAGCAGACGAAAAATATATAAAAATGGTAGTAGATGTTTGTGTAACCCAGAAGGAAATACATTATGGCGAACGAGATGAGGGCCACGCAGAGCAGGGCCATGAACCGAGTGTACAGGATATGCTTCGCTGCTTTTGGGAAAAGGATTTTTAATCTGTCATAAATCTCGGATTCTTTCCATCTATGCATGATTGTGGCGATTTTCAAGGTATCGTATAAATACATCAGATAGGGGATCAAGAAGCCGAGAAAGCAGAGAATCGAGACCCACTGCAGAAGTCTTTTATCCGATATCATCGGATAGGCGATAAAGAATACCGCATACACAATGGCAGCGGCGCGAAATATGTCATAGATGCCATAGAGTATGAAATTTCGTTTTGATATTTTGAATATATCCCGTGCCATTTCGCTCTCCTCAATGAGAAACAGATTCTTCAATAATTTCATTGAAGTATCGCGGATTTTCAAGACAAGATGCCGAGAAAAAGTATGGCTTTGCGGTAAACACCGAAAAAAACAGCTTGTATAAACTGATACCCGTCGTGCCTGTCAACCCGCCATTCATTCCGCAAAACCGCCTCTGAAGAACTCTACGAATGGAGTTTTTCAGGAAACTGTTAGAAAAGTTATCCATGAATATAGAAAATGAAAGCATTATACCGAACTGTGATGGGATCAAATGAATTTTATACCAGTTGTACGATTCCTCGTTTCCTGATATATTGGTTGAATGGATATACATACGACACATTTACAACATTTGGTTACAACAACCTCAGTCATCACTGCTTTGGGGAAATAACCTCCTGGCTCATACAATCAACTATCAGTAAATTTTGAGATCCATTTTTCTAAATTAACGGGCGTAAAATCAAAATGTCAATAACTATTCTCGGTATCTTCAAATTTCCATGCTCGGCATCATCTGTTCCAGAGCCGATATCAATTCATAACCGGACCAACCCAACTACCGGTTTATTAAAACCGCTTCATGCGGTAATCGATCAAGAAACACAACGCGTGTTGAGAACACCTATAATGATTCGAGGCGCTTGCAAAGCGCCATCATGACATAACGCATTAAACACCGGTTTGACTCTTTTGTGCTGTTGCAAGAATTTCATTTAATAAAAAGCATTCTGGAAACTCAGTATATTATAAAAACACATAATTAAAAAAATTTTATGCGACATAATATTTTTTCTTGACAAAAAAATAATATTTTGATTAATTGTATGGTTTTGTCGACATATTTAGTAACACCTATCAAATAACGGAGGGGGGGCCAATGAACGTAAGAACGAAAAACATCGGCAACATAACGGTCATTTACCTTTACGGCCGACTGGACATTTTTGAAGCGGAGTTAGCGGAAAAGGACATCTTCGACATAGCGGATAAAAACAACAGCAGCGACATCATTCTTGTTCTCGACGGGCTTGATTATTTGAGCAGTTCGGGCCTCCGCATATTTATTTCCTTGAAACGTCATCTTGAAAATAACGGTTGCCAGCTTTTTCTCAGCAATAAAAGCAACAATGCCGTTAATATATTTTTTAGAATTGTCAACATCAAAGACATGTTCGTCATTTTTGAAACAGAAGAAGAAGCCCTTCATTATCTCGCAGGCGCCGGAAACATATACCGGGCCAAACTGCCTCACGATGAACCGGTACTCTCTGTCAATAAATGATCGTCTTTCCTGGCGGTATCTCTTTCCGCGGCTGCGCTCCTGACAATTATTGACCACGGAGCGTAGCCCGACCGACGACAGCACTTCTTTATTCGACCTCGATCCGCTTTCATGCGGACAGATCATAACATTATAGAGCCGTATTATCACCCGTTTATCAAAAAACAAGGGGGCTTGCAACAAGCCCCCTTGCATGGCGATAATATTCTTTTATGATCTAATTTACCAGTTCAGGCTGATAGTATTGATTTATCTGTATTTTCCTTTCCACTACCTCCGCGATTTTGCGGTCTCGCACCGTGACTTCCAGCAGCATTCCCTGCTTCGTGAGCGTGGCGCTCTGATCGAACACGCAGTTCCCCAGCGAATATGCGAGATACTTCTTGATATGCACCATGACCGGCTGTGTTATATGGGTATGGTGCCCGATAACGATATCCGCGCCTTCATCGAGCGCCAGGTAGGCGAACCGGTCCTGCTCATGGGAAGGATCCGTCGTAGATGAGTCTACCGAATAGTCGGTGCCATAGTGAATTGAAACCACGATAAGATCCGCCTGGCTTCTTGCCGCTCTGATAGCGGGATCGACGTATTTCGAGTAATACCACGCGACTCCCGACTGGGGCTTGAGGCCGTCCAGTGGTTCGTCTTTTTGAGCCCTGTCTTTCAATTCAACGCCGACGAGGGTATAGGCCAGGTACGCTATCCGCGTATTCTTGACCGTGAATATGCGCGCCGCGTACGCGTCATTGAACGTCAGCCCGGCCCCGACATACTGAATGCCCGCTGCTTTCAGCCTGTTGATGCAGTCGGACATGCCGGCCACATTATAGTCCAGGGTGTGGTTATTGGCCATGGATACAATATCGATGCCGGCTGAGAGGAGGCCGTTGATCGCCGCCGGTTTGGCCCTGAATGAGATTCCCTGCAGCACCTGGGACAGGCTGCGGGCGGATCCCTTGTCCGTGATCGCGCTCTCAAGATTGGCAAAGGCGATATCGGCGCTCTGCATATAGCTCGCTATTTTTGCAAAAAGAAAAGAATAATTACCTCCCCCGTTTGTACTCACTGATGTCTCGACCTTTCTGGCCATCATGACATCACCGGCGAACACTAACCTCACATCGCTGGAAGAGGGCGGGGGAATATCCGGCGGGGTTGTACCGCCATCGTCATTCTGCCCGCCGTCATCTCCGGATACAACCCAGGGCAAAACGCATCCGGATCCGGCAAAAACAAAACTCGCAGTAAACAGCAGTGCTATGAATATATGTGCTTTTTTCATTTGAATTCCTCCAGACATTTAATCTTCATCCATTACCAGAACAGGCCCAGCGGCTTATTAAAATCCCAATCGTAGAAAAGGCCGGGGGACATTTCGTTGTAATTGGTGTAACCGTAGAACGCGGTGAAATCTGAGAGGTCAAACAGGCTGACCGGCGTTACGAGCGACGGATTGCTCTTTAACTGATCGAGAATCTCCTCCGTTCGGTCCAGTATTATATCCTCGAGAGGAAACGTCCACTGCTGAAGTTTCGCAAGCTCCAGCTTGTTGATGGTATGATCATCGATGCCGGTCGCGGCATTGCCGTAGTTGGATTCGTAGAGCAGATTGTCATAGACCTCGCGGAGATTGATGGCCCTGTTCATCAGGCAGGTGTCATGATAATTGTAATAAATTCCATAGATATCTATGCCGTCAATATATGCGAGATAGGACGTGTCCTTGGCGTAGGCGAAATAGGGAGTGGATATCCCGATCGCCGGCTCGCCCAGGGTGCACCAGAAGGTCGCCAGCCGCGGGTCGGCGCCGGACGGCACACCGTCAACCACCAGCGCGAGACGCGTCTGCGAGCGGTTGATGCAGTAGGTGGTGCTGTAATTCGAATCATTGAAATCCTCGTCGAGCTGCTGGCCGACCACGTCTCTGGCCACTTCCCGCATGACGGTGCGATAGTTCAGCCTTCCGGAATCGGCAAGGCCCTGAAACAGCTGCTCCGCGCGCATTTTCCGCTCCTCGCCGTAGTTGATGGTTATGTATGAGTTGTTGTTCGCGCGATTCTCAAAAAATCTATAGTTGCTCGGGGTGGACCTCACCACACTGCCGTTTTCGTCGGTGGCCCTGCCGGTGTTCGCGTCAAATTTCCGAATTTGAACCGGTCGGAGCGATCCCATGGCATTACCCGTATATAATTCATACATGGCTGCTCCGCCGCGTGCGTCAATGACGGCGAAATTCCCGCTTATGATCTTCCCCCGGTGCAGCGTATGCCAGACTTTAATGAGATTATCATAATCGCTCAGCGTCACGCATTTCTCCAATGATTCCTGTATCATGTGGGTATTGATATTGAGCGCCTCATGTATCGGCATGAAATCCTCATAGACCGAGGTGCAGGAAATGGCGAATCCCGCCTCATTCACGCCTCCGGACGGGTTTATCGGCGAGTTTATCGGCGGATTGT
>Ga0154692_178_pt3 | contig 14456 bp, 12 predicted proteins | sample Rifle2008BG13ft_FD_116121 | JGI IMG/M metagenome (GOLD analysis project Ga0154692, IMG submission 116121) | Spirochaetes bacterium RBG_13_51_14
TCCAGTACGGTTTTTTAAACCTGCCTTTTCCTTTCATTAAAATTGCGTTATGGGAACAATTTTCAGCGCAGATCCCGCATGAATTGCACTTTAGATTTGCAAACTGTAGTTTGGCAAAAAAAAGCCTGGCATAAATTATATACCCAAATGAAATCGGAATTAATAATATGCCAAAGATGAATTCGAAAACATTCCGGCAGTTGATAATATATTTTTCCCCGGATAAGATAATTTTTAAAAATGTCTCTGTTTTTCTTTTTGCTTTTTTTAAAAATTCATTGATATGTGTTTTATTTAATCCCGGGAAAAAAGCTGGCCAACTTCCAGGCATGTCAATATCAATAAATCCCCTAATTCTGTAGCCTTTTAGGAGCAATATAAATGAAATGACAAAATTTGCGGATGCAGAAAATCCAGGTAAATAAAATCCAGGGTAGCTGCCGCCGCCATTGGCAATTGTTACAGCATCAGTTCTTTTCCCCATTGGAAGACGGACACAAAATTTAATTACCTGCCATGGCGCGGTAAATCCATGAGTAGGCATTGCTATCAGTAAAAGCGAATCTTGTCCCTTGATCTGGGTGCCGGGATTCGCATTCATTATTGATGAAATAGATAAATTGTTTACTTTTTTTTTAAGAAAATAATAAACCCACCTGGAAATTCTTAAAGTATTGCCTGTCCCGCTCCAGTAATATATTATTGCTTTTTTATATGACATAGTATTGTTCTTATTTATTTGGTTTTAAATTTGCAAAAAACTCCCCTCTATGAGACATATACATCGATTATAAGTAGGTGAAAAGTTCCGTTAATCAACATATATTTTTATTGTGCAACCGTTACTTAAAATTTTCAGAGTCATGTCCTGTTAAAATCAAATCGAGGCTGCCGTCTACGTCAAAATCGCTCTAAAAAACAATTGAAAACTGGACCATCGAAAAAACTGAATGCAGGCGTGCGAATGTCCCGTTTCAATTTTTTACATAGATGCAGTATCGCTTTCCTGTAAGTACAAGATCAGCAAGTTTATTTATTCAATTTTTCTTATTTTGTTATTCACATAATCAGTAATATATAGATTTGTCCCTTCTGTAGTGATATCACTAGGGTCATTGAACCGTGCGGCATTTCCTGTTGCGTCTGTATCGCCGCTTGTCGTTGTTCCCTGCGCCGGACCAGCCAGGGTAGTTACCGCACCTGTGGAAATAACTATTTTACGTATTTTATGATTATTAAAATCAGCAACAAATAGATTTTTCCCATCTGTTGTTATGCCTCTTGGTATAGAAAATCTTGCAGCATTTCCTGTTGCGTCTGTATCGCCGCTCGTTGTTGTTCCCTGTGCCGGACCAGCCAGGGTAGTTACCGCACCTGTGGAAATAACTATTTTACGTATTTTATTGTTTAAAGATTCAGTAACGTATAGATTTGTTCCATCTGTAGTTATTCCTTCTGGTGCATTGAACCGTGCGGCATTTCCTGTTGCGTCTGTATCGCCGCTTGTCGTTGTTCCCTGTGCCGGACCAGCCAGGGTAGTTACCGCACCTGTGGAAATAACTATTTTACGTATTTTATTGTTACCAACATCAGCAACATATAGATTTGCCCCATCTGTAGTAATACCAGTAGGTGCATAGAACCGTGCGGCATTTCCCATTGCGTCTGTGTCACCGCTTGTTGTTGAACCCTGTGCCGGACCTGCAAGAGTTGTTACTACTTGTGTAGAAATATTAATTTTACGTATTTTATTGTTATACCTATCAGCAACATATAGATTTGTCCCATCTGTGGTAATGCCTTGTGGTATATAAAACCGTGCGGCATTTCCTGTTGCATCTGTATCGCCACTTGTTGTTGAACCCTGTGCCGGACCTGCAAGAGTAGTTACTACTTGTGTAGAAATATTAATTTTACGTATTTTATTGTTATACATATCAGCAACATATAGATTGGTCCCATCTGTAGTAATATTACATGGTTGTTGGAAGCGTACGGAATTTCCTGTCGCGTCTGTATCACCGCTTGTTGTTGTTCCCTGCGACGGCCCTGCAAATGTCGTAACGACCGCATCCAGTGATAATGTGCAGCCTTGTACTGATCCGCCCATCAAAGATTGAGTACACCTTGACAAGAGCATTAGAATAGATAAATATTGTTTAGACTTATCCTTTTCCTCTTTATCGCATGAAGTGGAGAAAATAAACGGAAAGAGAAATAGTGGAAGAAGAGTTACAGAAATTTTTTTTATATTCATTGATATTCTCCAATTTTTTTGATCTAGGAATTTTCTGTGCAGAGAGGGTTCCGGTAATACAGAAAATTGCTAAAGCAGTCAAAATATATTGAACAAAAATAACATTTATGAGACATATAGATCAGTTATTGGTTGCTAATAAATTCACCAATATTTTTATACCTCTCTGTTTGCAATAAATAATTTATTTAGTCAATATTAATTTGACATTTTTTCTTGAGTATCATCAAAATCTTTATTTCATAATAATCAAACAAGAAGAAATTTATATTTTATTGCTTATAAATAAAATTTCCCGGAGAACGCTTAAATACATCCATGTATTTAAGCGACTCACTGTGGCTGGACGCGCCGCTTTCATATAACACTGCGTAATACGCTTCGTCGCCGGCGCTCCTCGGCCTCCGCGCCAACATATGAAGACGGCGCTGCGGCAAAACGCCATGTGGGCAGCTTCACTTACCCCGGAGGCGTTATATGAAACGGCCTGCCACACTTTTGGGGCGCCGGCCTTCCTGGCCGGCGTGATAAGATAAGACAGAATCGGCCTTATCGGCTGCTGATTCTCACCGCAGAAGGTTCATTCTTGACAGAAAATCCCCTCTGTGTCCCGACTAGTCGGGATTGCTTAACATTTTATGCAATTTTTTTACGGTCTTCCATTCGTATTTCCATTACGACATGCCCCCAGCCGCCGCACCGCACTCCGACATCCGGGCAGCCAAATCTCCTGAATCTCATTTGATTGGGGTCGATGCCGGCATAAAAAAGTTCGGCGATTGCCGGCATTGCCAGGGAGATCGAATGCAGCGCGAAAATGCATATTCTGCTCGGACCCAGCTTGGTCAGGAGGCTGATCCCCCTGCCGTCAAAATAGAACTTGTCCCCCGCTTTATGCCCGCTGTCGCAGCCGCGTGATTCGATGACTTCAGCAACGATTGTTTTATTCAGCATGGGTACTGTTTTGGATATTGCATCCTCATTCCTTGGGTCAGCCCTGAAAATCTTCATCTCCTCTTCGGAGTAGCCGAGATGGTTTTGAATCATCTTCCACATTTCTTCATTTGGTTTCATACATACCTCGTTATCAGTTATTTGAAGTTTATTGGTATGGCGCTTGGCTGTTTCTGCTACTGAAGCTTTCCGCATGATGGACATTTGCGTGCGCCCCTGAAAAAATGATCACCGCATTTATTACAAGAAAACAGTTTCTCCTCTTCCTTTATCCATTGCTCAGTACCGAGCTTTCGCCATTCAGGAACTGCGCGGAGAATATGCTTTTTCCCTTCAGGAACGGGAAATGATTCGATTTTGTCACAGGGAAATTCCTGGCACTGATAACATCCTTCAAATCCCTTTTCAAGAGCACATGTTTTGATCTGACATATGGTGCAATACCAGTAGACCATATCAGAACGGCATCCCTTGCAGGCGATTTTATCAGGTGTTTCATTATATACTTTCGCAATTTTCTCCTTTAACTTCTGGTTGTTATTTGAATAAGCATAATAGATACTGCATACTCCACAGTAAAGACCGCATGGTGAAACGAGTTCATGGTTACTCATATATTCCTCCTTTCCTTAAATTATTGTTTGATAAACAGGCCTTTAAAATCACTCCTGTTAAATAGATCGCGCAACCATTGTATCATATCAGGCCCTTTAAGAAAGGGCTGTTCCCTGAACAGCGCGACAAACTCAAAATATGAATCTTCAAGCTCATTGATTACCTCACCTAGCATATCCTGTATCGAACCATGCGCGTCCTGCTTTACCAGAAGATTGTTAAGATTAATCATTCCTGCTTTTATAAGAAGCTCGGTCTGTTGATCGCAGGTACAGGAATTGTTTTCATTCATAAGGCTGCAATTTTTATTGAAAAAATTATACAGTTTCGCGCGTGACCGTGAGAGAATTTTACGAAAATTTTCCTTTGACGTACCGCATATTTCTGCCCCGATTCTATCAGAGGTGTTGAATATTGTTCCAAGAGTAAAAATTATACGCTCTTTTCTCGATAAGCATAAGAGAGCGCATGTGACGCACGCGATTTTTACCTCTTCATGGATGAGCGAATAGCCAGGCTGCATCGATTTTCTGTTGTCCGGGTGTTGTGTGATAGAAAAGTCTAATCCAGACTGTATTTCAATTTTCGAAAAAAACTTTTCCTTCTGGTTCTCCCTCATGTTAAGGATATGGTTCACTACAATCCGGTACAGCCATGTTCTAAAAGAGGCCTTGTGCGAATCATAACTCGAGAGCTTGGTAATGATCTTTATCAGCACTTCCTGAGTAATATCTTCGGCAATGTGTATGTCACCTGTCATGGCTACGGCGATATTGTATATCCAGGCCTGATGGCGCAGGACAATGGCTTCAAGGGCTTTCATGTCGCCCTTGATTGATCTCTCAATGTAGTCACTATCTTTTGTTTCTTCTTCATATTTTTCTTGAAATGGGTTATACATATCCATGTATCCCTTCTAATATTTTATCTTTTCTATATGCTGATACCAAGAATAACAGAAATTGTGACACGGTTATATAAAATATTTCCATCATAATTTTGTGTGAAAAAAAGTAAAATTCTATTCCCGTAAAGGATGATAACCAAAGGATTCTCTTTTTTATGAAACTGCTTTTAAATGGATACATGCTTTTTATTAAACTACCAGTTTCTTCATAAGATATAATGGTCCATAGTAGCAAAATAATTACAAAATAATTATTTAAAACATAAAGCATATAACATCAACTATTTTTCATCGGGCTCATACGTCACTTCGACTTCGCTCAGTACGGCGCCTGTATTTGCCCGCATGGTTGCTATTAGGGCACGCCGTTTCATATAACACGGGGTAAAACATTGCGCTCCCTGGCGGTCGCTCGGCCTCCGCGCCAAAATATGATGTTGGCGCTCCGGCAAACCGCCTCCGGCGGCGGATTCCATGCTATCGTTTGGTTCATAATTTTAAGCCCCTTTTTATAAATAATAATCTTGTCACTATTAATAATTATTACTTGACAACTTGACAACTTATCTCTACATTATAATTATGAAAAATTTACAAGTTGGTGAATTTAAATCTAAGTTTTCCAAAGTCCTTGAAGATATTAAAAAAGGACAGGAAATAACTATTTCTTTTGGAAAAAAGAAAGAAAAAATAGCCGTAATAATCCCTTATGCAAAATATAAAAAAAATATTCATAGGAAACTTGGGATTTTAGAAAAAAAAGCATCCGTTCAAATCAAAGAAAATTTTTCTATTACTGATGAAGAATTATTGAATTCATGAATTACCTTCTTGATACTCATGCATTTTTATGGGCACTCTTTGATCATAAACAATTATCAAACAATGCCTCTTCTGTAATTTTAAATCCGGAAAATAGTATATATGTAAGTCTTATTACATTTTGGGAAATAGCATTAAAATTTAATATCGGGAAATTATCTTTAAGAAATGTTTTACCTGAAGAATTACCACTATATGCTGAAAAAGCTGGATTTGAAATTTTAGGAATAACACCCGCTGAAGTAGCTTCTTTTTATAAATTACCCAAAATTAAGCACAAAAATCCTTTTGATCGATTAATAATTTGGCAATGTATCCAGAATAATCTGTTTATTATCTCTAAAGATAATAAGATTAGAGAATATAAAAAGTATGGATTGAATCTAATCTGGTAAAATGCCGGGTCTCAAGATTCTTCGCCTAACAAGCGCCTGACGAATAATGAGTTGGTTGCACAAAATGCATCCCGTGGAAGTATTTAAGCCATCAGGGATGACAAGCAACGGGTGAAGGTTGGCTATGCTTGTAAACACTACATGAGTCTCTCTAACAGTTTAATATAAAGCCCTCATCCGACACAAGTCATTATATTTAATCAAAAAAATCTAAATATTTCTAAAAATTTTTTGAAAAATAAGTTGACTAAAATTTTTTAAATGTTAGTTATTTCTAATAATATTTTATTAGACTATTTTGAGGAGGTTGCTCATGGGTTTATTCAAGCTATCATTCGAATCTGAAGTAATAGCATCTCCAACAAAAGCTTGGGAGTGGATCACATCATGGAAAGGCATATCGTCAGAAATGCGGCCCTACTTCCGTATGACCGCACCCGAAGGCATTTATAGTATTGAAAATCTTAATATTATACTGGGGCAACCGCTCTTTAGAAGTCAGGTATTCTTGTTTGGCTTTCTTCCGATAGATCACTCGGAGCTCACGCTCATTGAGTTTGAAAAAGGTTCCGGTTTCATTGAAGAATCTCCGATGGGTTCGATGAAGCTTTGGCGCCATGAAAGACGAATAATTCCAACCGCCGGCGGCTGCAAGATTATTGACCATCTGACATTTCAACCGAAAATGGCTTCTTCATTTGTTGGATGGTTTATTCGCACTGTGTTTCGGCATAGACATAACGTGTTGCGTAAAAACCTGGGCGGAACCGTTTCCCGCTCAGGTAGCGGGGCAGCGCGTGGATAAGGAGCGGTATGTGGAATGTCGAGAATTTTTTCCTTGCGATAATTTGATTCTTTTTTTTAAATGACAACAATTGTTTAATCTACGTTAAGGCATTTATTCATGTGAAACATAATGGAAATGGCATAAAAAGCAAGATTTGACACAACAAAAGCAATGATGGTCAAGTCATTAAATTATAAAAAATATATATTACAAATAAAAGTAGCTGGTCTAAATTGGTTTTTCAGGAAACTGTTAAACGATACTATTGTCTAATCGGCAGGTGCTCATATGGACATCATTGAAATGAAGAACATTAAAAAGGATTACCCCCTGGGAGAAACGATCGTTCATGCCCTGCGGGGGGTGGATCTTTCCGTGGAGGAAGGCGGATTCATATCCATTATCGGCCCGTCGGGCAGCGGGAAAACGACGCTCCTGAACATCATCGGATGCATAGACACGGCCACGGAAGGGAGCGTGAAAATAGCGGATGAGGATATAACCGCCCTTGACGATAAAAAGCTCACCAATATCAGGCTGTTTAAGGTGGGGTTCATCTTTCAGACCTTCAATCTCATACCTGTGCTGAATCTTCTCGAGAACGTGGAATTTCCTCTTCTTCTCATGAAGGATAAGAGCTGGTCCAGAACGGACATCCGCGCCAGGGCGGAAAAGTGCATCGATGATGTCGGGCTGAAAGACTTCATGGAGCACCGGCCCGCCGAGCTGTCCGGCGGCCAGAGACAGCGCGTGGCCATTGCACGGGCCCTCGTCACCAAGCCCCAAATCGTCCTTGCTGACGAGCCGACCGCGAACCTTGACTCCGAGACCGGTGCGAACATACTGAAGCTCATGAAGCACCTCAACGAAACCGAGAATGTCACGTTCGTGTTTTCGACCCATGACCCGGACGTTTTGCAGTACGCGAGCCAGGTCATAAAAATCAAAGACGGCGCTATCGTTGAAAAGGCCGGGTCCGAGCGGCAGTCCCGGTCACGGCAGGCGAAGGGAAAATCTGCAGGCAGGGGCGTGAAGGGCGGGTCCCGCCCTAAGGGGAGAATATAAATGGGGATCATACCTAAAATCGCCTGGCGCAACATACAGCGGCACAGGGGAAAGAGCCTGGTGATCGGTATCATACTCTTCCTGGGCGCGCTCATCATGACGATCGGCAACGGCGTCATTTCGGGAATGGAGAAGGGGCTCAGGGAGAACATCATGAACCGGTTCACGGGCCAGATCGTGATTGTATCGAGCAACCAGGTGGAGGACAACGTGATCTTCACTCCCATGGGCAAGGACGTCGAGGTCATCACGGGGTATGATAAAATCAAGAAAGTACTCGAGGGCCGTGATTATATCGACCGGTTCATGCCGGCGGCAAAGGGCCTGACCCTGATCCTGAACGAAAACGGCGATCTCGGGTATTCCCTGGTCCTGGGCGTCAGATTTGAAGACTACCAGAAGATGTTTTTGCATAATGTGCAGCTCGTCGAGGGGGCATACCTGAAAAACGACGACCGCGGCATCCTCATCTCGTCGGGGAACAGGACCCGGATATTCGACGAACAGGGTTTCTGGCTGGTGCCCCGGGGCCGCGGGGTGAATGAAAAGAACCTGCCGCCGGAGGAGCTGAAGCGCAGGGACAGCCTTGACGTGCGCGAGAGCCTCGTACTGATGGGCGGCAGCATGGAGAACACGTCGCGGGACCTCAAAGTGGACGTGAAGGGCATTGTCAGATACGAATACCTCGATGAATTCTGGAAGAATTTCAGCATCATGGACATAGAGTCCTTCCGCGAGGCGTTCCAGTACGTGACCGCGTCGGACTCGCTTGTGAAAATTTCCAGTGAAAAGCAGAAGATCCTTGAAAGCGACAACCTCGACAATTTATTCGGCGACACGCTGGTGGAAAAGGCGGTAACAACGGGAAAGAGATACGATATTACCGGCCTCATCGGTAAAAAGGTCGTGCAGAAGAGGCTGGATGTGGATTCAGGCGCCTATAGCCTGGTCTTTGTCAAGCTGAAGGATGCCGGCCGCATCGGGAAGTCACTGGAGGATCTGAACGCGAAATTAAAGGCCGCCGGCGCGGAGGCGCGCGCGGTATCTTGGAAGGCGGCGGTGGGACAGCTTGCCGATATGGCGATGATCATGCGCGGCGTCGCGACGGGGTTTGTGCTGCTGATATTCTTCGTGGCGATCATCATTATCATGAATACCCTGAGTATGGCCGCGCTCGAGCGTGTCAGCGAGATCGGCATGATGCGGGCCGTGGGCGCCCAGAAATCATTCATCGCGAAAATGTTCTTCGCGGAAACGGCGATGATTTCCTTCATTTTCGGCGGCGCCGGCATTCTGGCCGGCATAGGTGCGGTGCACCTGCTGGATCTGCTGAATATCACGACGGATAACCACGTCCTGGTGCTGCTGTTCGGCGGCAATGTTTTCAGGCCGGGGCTTGACTTTATCGACATACTTATCGGTATTGTCGAGCTCGTTACCGTGACAGCCATCGCCACCGTGTATCCTCTGAAGGTGGCGCGGGGGATCACGCCGCTCGATGCGATTATGCGAGATTAGGGGCTGTCTTAAAAGTCCGAAAATTCGCCAATTATCCCTCCCCCTTGATGGGGGAGGTGAGGTGGGGGTGACCAACTGCTGAATGCATCAAGTGATAGAATCACCCTCCCCTGTCCCCTCCCATCAAGGGAGGGGGATGTTACATCATGACTGACTTTTTGACGAGCCCTGATCGACACCGGAACGTAACGCCGTGTTCAGGAGACTATTAGGAGTACAGCATGAAACTGATACTGTCACTCAGCCTGCGGAACCTGCTACGGCAGAAGAGGAGGAATTTTTTCCTCGGCATTGCCATCTCGTTTGGCATGATGATACTGGTCATGGCGAACTCGTTCTCGCACGGGATAACCGATAATTTATTGAACAGGATGATAGTGTACATGACGGGCCATATGAGCGTCACGATGATGGAGGACAGCAGTCAGAACAGGCGCATTATACGCGACAAGAACAGAATCATGGCCATAATCAGGAAAAACGTCAGAGACATCAAGGGCGTGAACGAGGCGGTCGTTACGTTCGCTCGTTTGATCGGGAACGCCCGTGGCGACAATACTGTCGTGGTGGGCGTTGAGATCGACCGGGAGTTCGAAGAATATCTCCGCCAGAACCTGGTCAAGGGCAATCTGAAGGACTTCACGGCCGGCGCGATGGAGAATCCGGTGATCATCTATTCGGACAAGGCGAAGGTCCTGGGCGTGACCTACCGGGATACGATAAACATGCGGACGCGCACGGTGACCGGGCAGGCGCAGACTGCCCGTCTGACCGTCACCGCCATTTTACGCCCGAACAATATATTCGAAGGAATGGCCATATACCTTCCTTTGAAAACGCTCAAATCATTGATCGGGCTCAGGCCCCACGAAACCGGCGAGCTGCAGATCAATTTCAACAGGATCAACGATGACTCCCACGCGAAACGGGAAGCGGACAGGCTCTACGCGAAGCTTGAGCCGGGAATTGCCGTAATCGGCGGGGAGGCGTCGCGTAAAAAGGCGGTTGCCGCCGCCACGGCCCTCGGGTTCTCCGGCGATACGGAAGCCCGCGCCCTGATGAAAAAGCGCCTGTCGGTCGTGTCGGGCGTCGTGCCCGACGAGAAATCCGAGGACGGAGCCCTGGTAAGCCGGAAGCTCGCGGCCGCCCTCGGTATCAGGCCGGGGGATTCGTTTACTTTCGCGTATGACACCAAATACGGGAACATGCGGACGGAGAACGCCTACACGGCCGCCGGGATTTTCACGTCCGATGCGGTCCCCGATGCCAAACTCATACTGCTGAATGAGAAGACCTTTTACAAGACGTATCTTGAAAACCTCCCAAAAGACCCGGTCGCGGGCGTGTACCGGCTCGGTAAAACGTCGCCGCTGTATGCGCTCTTAGCGCCTGAATGGAAACTGCTCCCGCGGACTCATACCAACGATGACTTAAAAATCAAGCTTGCGAACATGACCAGGTCCCGGTGGAAGGGGCCATGGATGGACGTGCGCACCATGTACGAGAGCGCGGATTTTATCCTCACGTTTGAATTCGCCCTGAAAGTCGTGGCGCTGGTGGCCGTTCTGATACTTTTTTTCATCATACTCATCGGCGTAATCAACACGCTGCGGATGACCATACGAGAGAGGACCAGGGAAATCGGAACCATACGGGCCATCGGCATGCAGAAGTCGGACGTCAAGTATCTGTTCATAACGGAGACAGTGCTTCTCACAGCCATAGCCTGCCTGACGGGGATCGCGGCCGCCTTCATCCTGATGTGGGTGCTTGGGCTGTTCACCATAGAGACCGAGAGCCTGCTTTCCATCCTGCTCGTTGACCGGCACCTCTATTTTCTCCCGACAGCGTCAACCATACTCGGTTATTTTTTTCTTATACTGGTCATGGCGGCCGTGACGGCGTATTTCCCCGCGAAGCGGGCGTCAAACCTTTCAGCGGTCGAAGCCCTGCGGCATTTTGAGTAAAGGCCTCCTCCGGTGAGCCCCCCTAAATCCCCCGGAGGGGGACTTTTTAAACCGATACCTGGCAATAAAGCCCCCCTTCGGGGGATTTAGGGGGGTGGGGATTTAGGGGGCTTCGGGTATAAGAAATGGCATATTCAATTGAAGTGAGGATGAAACAATGAGATCGATCACAATAATTATAATTGCAGTATTAGTGCTTGCATGCGCCTCGGCACACGCCGCGCCGAAAGCCAGCGACATTATAAAAAAAATCGACTTCATGATGGAACAGATCGGGGATCTTTCGGTCAAGGCGTCCCTGGTGCAGAACAGGGCGCGCCAGGGGGTGAAGACCTACGAGTCGCTCTATTTCAGGCGCGACAAGACCGACGAGTTCCTGATCGTGATACTGGCCCCCGACACGGAAAAGGGGAACGGGTACCTGCGCGTCGGCGAGAACTTCTGGATGTACCGGCAGAACACCCGCACCTTCCAGCACATCAGCCGCGACGAGAGCATCATGGGCACGGACGCGAAGGGGGGCGATTTCGAAAAGAAAAAGCTGGTCGACCTGTACCGACCGCTGCCGGGCGCCGGGGGCGCCGAGCTCGTCGCCGAGGAGATGCTCGGGAAAAAGCCGGTGTATAAGTTCACGCTCATAGCCAAGGTCAACGACGTGACCTATCCGAAGCAGGTCTACTGGGTCCAGAGGGACAATTTCCTTCCCCTGAAAATCGAGTCGTATTCACTCTCCGGAACCCTGATGCAGACCGCGTATTACCCGAAGTGGACCGTTATCGACGGCAAGTACATTCCGATACAGCACATCTACATCGACGAGTTCGAAAAGGGGAACAAGACAATCGTGGAGCTTTCGGGAATATCGACCGAACGGCTTGATCCGAAGATATTCACAAAAGCATATCTCGAAAATTTGAGCAAGTGACAAATACCATGACCTCAATAACACGGAGAATCGGCATCGTTTCAATCATGCTGCTGATTGTAACCGGATTCGCGGCAATCGCGCTCCGGCCGGACCGCGGCGTCCTGTTTGCGGATGACGCGTCATTGGCCGCCGATACCGGGGGTAATAAAAACAAACCTGACGATTCGAAAAACGACCCTTCCGGCGGGCAAAAATCCGAAGAAGAGATGTTCGGCGATGAAGAGACCGTCACGCCGGAAGAAAAAATAAAGGACGATTCCCTTCCCGAGGAGATGGAGAAGAAGTCTCTTACCTTCAGCGGGTTTCTCAACAGCAGATCCAGCGGCAGTTACAAAAGAGGCAGTATTCTCCGGCAGATCGGGATACTTGACGGCACCGATTTTTTATCGTATTTCCAGAGCAATTTCGGACTCGACGCGAGGCTGCCGAAGGGGATCCGGGGATATTTCAACATTTCAGCCGATTACTATCCGGCGGGCATGCCGGTGTCGCGAACCTATCAGGTGCCCCTGCAGTATCTCGGGATACCCGCCTATTTCACGAAAGTTGACCTGATGGCGGCTGAAAAAATCAATGCCGTGTTTTCCATCAACGAAGTGTTTCTCGACATAAACTTCGATAAACGGGTCTATTTCCGCATCGGTAAACAGGTGTTGAAGTGGGGCGTCGGATACCTGTGGACCCCGACCGATCTGATAAGCATTGAGAAAAAGAACATCCAGGACTCCTCCCAGGTCATGCAGGGAACCTACGGTCTCAAGATCCATGTCCCGTTCGGGACCAGGGCCAACATCTACTCATTCATTGATTTAAACAGCGCGAGACACCTGAGCGACATCAGCATGGCCAACAAGGTAGAGGTGCTTTTAAAAAATACCGAAATGGCGCTCTCAATACTGGTCAAAAAGAACAATGTGCCCGTATACGGGTTTGATTTTACCTCGCGAATTGCGGGGATCGATGTTCACGGCGAGGCAAGCCTCTCATACGGCGACAACAGGAGGAGGCTCCGGGGCTACCCGTGGTATCTGGCCGCCGGTACTTCACCGGTCCCGATAGAGTTCCTGTACCTGGCGCCGTCCGACACCTCGATCATGGACCGCCGGGTGCGCGGCGAATGGGTCCCGAAGGCAAGCTTCGGCTTCGGCAGGGGCTTCGAAGTGAAAGACGTTAAAGACCGCATACGGTTCGACGTGGAGGTTTTTTACAATCACGCCGGATACGATTCGTATGTTTTCGAGAAGGATTTTTACAACATCGGATATTTTCTCTCCGCCGGCCTATACACCCCGAATTATTACGGGAAATACTATGCCGGCGCCTTCATTACCATCCGGCAGATGTTCGTGGAAGAGCTCTCTGCCATGATCAACTGCATCGTCAACATAGGGGACCAGTCGTCCATAGTATCGGGCATTATATCCTACGCGCCCTATTACGATTTAACGCTGAACCTGATGGTGAACGGATTTATCGGCAAGGAGAACCGCGAGTACACCGTGTACGGCAATTATGTCGTGGCGGAGCTGTCGGCGAAGCTCGTGTTTTGAATCGAGAGTTAGCGGCCATACCGGAAATGCCGTCACATCGCCTTCTTGAAATCCTTCGCGTGTCTACTTCTCGGATATTTCAGATAGGGGATCACGTCTTCATTCTTCGATCCGCCCGTGCCGTCGTACTCGATGGTGACGATGGGGATCCCGGTGATGCGCTCGATCTTGCTCGCCATGGCCTCGGTGACCAGTGAGGGACAGCAGTATGCAGGGTTCGTCTGCACGAACAGCGAAAGGTTGGGATGCCGCTCGATCAGGTGAAAGATTTTCAGAATGTTTTCCATGGATTCGCCCGTATGATAGATGCTCAGGTCGAAGCGCGACAGCACCTCCTCGGCATTGTGCCGGATCCTGCATTCAGTGCCCGGGAGGATACGCTGAAACATCTTATAGTATTTCCCGTTGAGCACCGCGATGACCTTGGTGAGGACTTTCGCGAGCGCGGCGTCGCCGTACAGGCCCTGCCGGAGCCACTTCTTGATGTAGCGGTCCGCGATGATGCTTATCAATTCGCTGTACGGCGTGGTGACGACCTCACCCCCGTTAGCCTCGATCGTCGCGATGAGGTTCTGGTTCATGACGTCGTTATCGCGCACGTACAGGTCGCCGAAGATGGCGACCTCGGGCCGATCGGTTCTGGTTACTCCGATATTCTCGAAGAGGCCGATCGCCTCCACCAGGGCGCCAT
>Ga0154692_131_pt1 | contig 14286 bp, 16 predicted proteins | sample Rifle2008BG13ft_FD_116121 | JGI IMG/M metagenome (GOLD analysis project Ga0154692, IMG submission 116121) | Spirochaetes bacterium RBG_13_51_14
CCCCAACGGATATTGTTGCAATCTCATTGGAATCAGGCTTTCGTTGCGGAATTCATTTTGGAATAAAAAATTCGCATTCCAACGGCACCATGTTTCGGCATGAAGGATATTTTAATCTGTCATTTCTATTTAGTATTAAAAGGGACGATTTATAAATGTCCAAATGTCACCTCTTTCCGAAAAGGGGTAGCCAGAGCGGACGGTTTAAGGGCTTTATTGCAGTAAAATCCATATTAGGCACCATCCATTTAACGACGTTCGTCATATCGGGCATTCTCTTGAATCTATATCCAGGGCAAGATACGCGGTCGGAGCGTTGTATTTGATATATATCGGGCTGAAAATAATATTCTCGAAACATGCTGATTCATCCGCGGAAACATATCTGGCCAGGCAGACGGACCTTGAGATTTATAAGCAGGGACTATTGACAAATTTGTTAAACCCGAAGGTCGCCCTGTTCTTTTTATCATTTCTGCCGCAGTTCGTCGATCCGGAGCATAATTACGGGCCTGCATCATTTTTATTCCTCGGGTCGATATTTTTTTGCACCGGAACAATATGGTGCATGTTCGTTGCCCTGTTTTCCGCGGTTATATCGGATAAAATCAAGAGGAATGGAAAGGTGACATTAATTTTCGAAAAAATAACCGGGATAATTTTTATCGGATTGGGATTGAATTTGTTGCGGGATAAGCTGTAAGGCGGCGCTTAACTTAGCCGCATTCTATCCGCTTCGATCCGTTCGGTGCGACTTCAACGCCGCACCATTTCCGACATCCTGTCGGGGTGAGGGAGCGGTCTGGATGACCGCATGTGCTGAACACGATGTTCGAATGCAGCGCCTGTGCATGGATGCACAAAAAAGGCGCTGCCAGACGCAGGACAGGATGTCCTGGATGCGTCTGGCAGTTGGACATCCATGTCCAGGCCACAAGCGGATGCCTGCGTGGATGAAGAAGAAGATATAATCGGTACTTTCTGGTAGGGTGTTGATTAAAAATGTTATTGCAGGAGGTGTTATTATGAGTAAGTTCCTTACAGTAATGTTCTTATCGATTGCCATGTTCTTAGCTGGTTGTACTATCCATTCAATTCCCACAAACTATCCATTTCAGAAAGAAAAAGAATCCATCGTAATCGGCAGCCTGAGTTTTCCTGATTCAGGTATTCCCTTAATTTCGAAACCGATAGGTAAAGTGAACGGCAGTTTCTCCATCCATACAGTCATCGCCAAGAATCAAAGGATGTATGGTGTCGTGCCGGATCTAATCGATAATGCCTATTATTTTTATATTCCTCTTCCCCAGGGAAGATACTGTCTTTCCGAGATTACGTGGGGGGAATTCAGGGGAGTAGTTGACGCCATATTCAACGTATATGAAAACGGGAAGATATATTACATGCGTCAGGTTCTATGAAAAATGCGAGGATCATCAAATCCCGGTTAAAACGCCGAAAGGCTTTCTTATTCTCGAAAATGACGGTTACCTGTTTCAGCACAATACCAGAAAGGATATACTTATTGAAATTATTTGTTCGGAGCGGTATGATATCGACGATAAGGCGCCGTCGGTGAGAGATCTTTTTCAGGCGTTTCTTAATAAAATTGAGTTTAAATGAGTACTATCATTCCCGCGTATGCGGGAGTTTTCCGCGTGGTCCCTCAGGCGCTACGGTTTAGTGTTTGTGCTACTGCCAGTGGCAGGGTGAGTGACCAGGGGCTGGTGGTGCAATTCCTAAGGGGGTGTTGTCGGAACACCCTCTTAGGAATCCCCCGCGCGCCGCCTCAAACGGCAGGCGCTTTTTATCCATCCTGGACGCGCTGCGACAAATACGGATGTTTGGAGTGCCGCCGCCGGCATGATGCCGAAAAAGCGGCGGCCTGGCGCGCATCCGTGCTCGCTCGCTCGACTGCCTCAGGGCGTAACTCGGCTGAACCCCGGCTTGGCCGGGGATTCAGCCTCGGTCACACGCCCGAGTGGTGGGGCGGACGGCCTGAGGGATTATTTTGTGATAAAGTTTATTTCTTGCCGGCACAGGCCGGGGTTTCGTGTTTGCGATTCTCCCGGCGACACTGACATAATGGCGCCCCCGAAAAACCAGCTCTATCGCAGCGGGCAGGGCGAGCAATCCGAACCTCGACGACCTGATAATAAACGATAACGCGTGAATGCCGAACGAAGAAAAGAAAAACTTTGTAAGTTCAAGTATCAACCTCGTCCTGTTGGGATAATTGGTCAATTTGGACTTCGCCAATTTCCTTTTCCACGGCGCCGCCCGGCGAAGTTCCGATATTTTCAGGTCCGGAAGCCTGCTGATGAGCGTTGACGCGCGGGCGAAATAGTTTTTAGGAGCATAGGTTTCCGCGATCACCCGTTTGTAGCCTTCAACCAGTTGTTCCGCCGGCATGATGGGTACGAAGTTGAGCACGGTATCAACGTTGTCGCCGCTGTGCGGGTTTTCCTGTTCGATGATCCGGCCTTCCCGTTCCAGCCGTTTGTACAGGTCGGTGTTCGGCATGGCGGCAAGCAGCCCCACCATGCTCTGGGCGATGCCGTTGCGCCGGATGAATGCCAGCTGGCGGTCGAACACGTCATCCGTATCCGTGTCGAAGCCCAGGATGAATCCGGCCATTACCTCTATCCCGGACTTCTGTATCTTCACGATGGCGTCATTCATGTCGCAGGCCGCGTTCTGGTTCTTGTTGGTGGCGCGGAGTGTTGCGCTGTCCGGCGACTCGATGCCTATAAAAACAGACGTGAACCCCGATCTCACCATCAAATCCAGAAGCCCGTCGTCCCCGGCCAGGTCGATGCTCGCTTCGGTGAACAGCAGATACGGATAGTTCCGCTCTTCCTGCCAGGCCGCCAGGAGCCTGAGCATTTCCTTGACGGCCTTTCTATTGGCGATGAAGTTATCGTCCACGATAAACAGGCGTCCGCGGTAGCCTGTCGCGTACAGGGCTTCAACCTCGTTCATGAATTGCGCGGGAGACTTGGTACGCGGAATGCGGCCGAACATCTGGACTATATCGCAGAATTCGCAGTTGAACGGGCACCCGCGGGAGAACTGAAGGGCCATGGAAGCGTAGTCGTCCGGCCGTATCAGGTCAAAACGCGGCGGCGGGGTAAGGTCCAGGCCGGGTTTTTCCCTGTTATCGTATACTTTCTTCGCCGTGCCCCGCGCGTAATCGCGTAAAAACAGGGGAAGGTTGTTTTCGGCCTCGTAAAGTACCAGATGGTCGATCTTGTCCGATTCCAGGTAGTCGCGTCCCGGTCTGCCGTAAGCCGATTGGACAAAGGGCCCACCGGCAACAACGGTTTTTCCGCGTTCATGGCACATGTTGAGGACCTTTAAAAACGATTCCCGGTGTATCCACATGCCCGTGAGAAATACGATGTCACTCCGCTCAATATCACGTATTTCAAGATCGCCGACATTCATGTCGATAAGCGTGACGTCATAGTTTTCCGAAAGCATGGCCGCTACGGTCATCAACCCCAGGGGCGGCATGACCGCCTTGAATCCTGCCGGCTTGAGGGAGTCGTCATGGCTCCAAAATGTTTGTGGAGTCTTCGGCTGAATCATCAATGCGTTTATTTTTTTCATCATGTTCTCCATTTTTTGTAAATCAAAACTTTAGATCGATCATGACAAAGTCCTCCTAACGTTTGAAGGAGCTCAGTACTATTTCTTCAACTTTGCCACTGGCCGATTTGACCGTGTCATAGACGCTTGCGTTATTTTTCCGGTCCCGGATGCGGTTTTTCATAGTGATTCCTGCGATATTCCGGTGAATATTTTCGGTGGTGGAGATGATGGTGTCGATAGTGCCGAATACCGTTTTTACTATGGATCCCTTGTGTTTCATGATATCTTCTCCTATTGATCTGTCCTGATAGTAAGAATTATTTTCCTGTATGATCCCGGCGATCATCTGAACATAATATATACCGTGCTTACATGATTGTCAATAAAAAAGCAAAAATTTTAGCAATATTTAAAGCAATATGACAGCAAGAATAAATTATTTTTATATTGACGCGATAATTGCTATTATTATATATACAATATTAACAAAGTGTGGTTTTTGGAGGGAGCATGGCTGTCATTCGGAAAGAACAAAAAGAACAAATGAAGAATGTTCTGTTGAGGGTGAGCATACCGGCGTCATTAATGAGCGAATTGAAAAGAACTCAAAAGCTCTGCAAGGAAAACAAACTGTATTTCGATATCAAGCCGGATGTTATCGCCGCCATTGAAAAAGCGATCGAAGAAGCGCTGGAAATAGTTATTGCTGAGAAGAAAAGCAGAAATAAGTAACAGCATATTTATTGTGCTCCTGCCCGGAGCCGGGGGATTTTGTTTGTGCCCCTGACAGGGGCAGGGTAAGTGACCAGGAGCTGGTCGGGCATTTGCGAGGGTAAGCGGGCTGCGCGCCCTCTTCCCCTTGCGCTCCTCCTCACCGGGTCCCTCAGGCGGCAGGCGCTTTTTGTCCGTCCTGGACGCGTTGCGACAAACACGGATGTCTGGAGTGCCGCCCAAGGCAGGATGCCGGAAGGGCGGCCCGGCGCGCATCCGTGCTCGCTCGCTCGACTGCCTCCGGGCGTAACTCGGCTGAACCCCGGCTTGGCCGGTGATTCAGCCTCGGTCACACGCCCGAGTGGTGTCCGCCTGGCTGCCGGAGATCGGAAAATATCCTTGATTTCCGGAATTCCCTTGTATAGGTTGTTGTCATTGGGAGCCGCTTTTATTCATTGAGGTTCAAATAACTATTATCCCTGTGGCGTATAATTTTCTGTTGGCGCATGTTTCTGGGCTTGTACCGGCACGTGGAGAGGTATTATTTAATAAACAGGTCTCTCAATCAGCGGGGAATTGACATGATTAATAAAAATTCAAAAGACGGTATATCCAATAAATTGAATGCCCTGAGTGACAATATCGAATACTTTTTGAACAACAACCTCTATTTTTACGACCAGCCCCTTACCGAATTGAAGGGCGGCTCAAAAGTGATCATCAACGGAAGGGAAATGAGTATGTTCGCTTCGTACAGCTACCTGGGGCTCCTGGGTCATCCCCGAATAAACCAGGCGGCCAAGGCTGCCATCGACCGGTACGGCACCGGCACTCACGGCGTGAGGCTGCTTGCCGGCACCCTTGATCTTCATAAAGAACTCGAGGAAACCATAGCGGAATTCAAGAACACGGAGGCGGCAATTACTTTTACGTCAGGCTATGTTACCAATTCCACGGTCATAGCGGCACTGACCGGAGCAGGAGACTATGTGTTTTCCGATACCCTCAACCACGCAAGCATCGTGGACGGCTGCAGGCTGTCGAAGGCGGCGTTGGTACGATTCAATCACAATGACATGGACCACCTTGAAAAGTGCCTGGCCGGTGCCCCCACCGGGTCAACAAGGCTGGTAATTGCCGATGCCGTATTCAGCATGGAAGGAGACATCGTGGATCTACCCCGGCTCGCGGAATTATGCCGGACATACGAAGCCTGGCTCATGATCGACGAGGCGCACTCCGTGGGCGTGCTGGGCAAAACAGGGAGGGGCATCGAAGAACATTTCGGCATGGACGGCGCGATCGACATCAAGATGGGCACCCTCAGTAAAACAATTCCCGCTACCGGCGGATACATTGCCGGCCGGAAGGATCTTGTTTTTTTTCTCAGGCATTTCTGCAGGGGCTATATTTATTCAGCCGCGCTGCCGCCCTCGCAGGCAGCGGCAGCGAAAGAAGCGTTTAAATTGATCATTGACGAGCCGTGGCGGGTGGAAAAGCTCAATGAAAATTCAACACGGTTCATCTCCGGGCTGAAGCAGCGGGGCTTCAATACCCTCAATACCGAGACCGCCATCGTACCCATTATATGCGGGAGCAATGAAAAATCCCTGATGCTAACGCGGGAGGTCCAGAAGCATGGCGTCTTCGTTCTTCCGGTCGTTTCCAATGCAGGTGCGGTCCCGGAGGGGTTATCCCGCCTGCGCACCACGGTCACCGCAGCCCACGACGCGCGGGATATCGATTATGCCATGGATATTCTTTATAAGGCCGGGAAAGCCACGGGGATTTTGGGATAATACTTTTTATGCTCCTGCCCGGTGCGGGGAGGGTAACCGGCAGCCCTTCTGTGATGAACGTCATAAAACCCTGAAAAATTTTTTGAGGAAAAATCATTGACAGATGTTAACATGCATGCTAACTTTATAATCATTTAAAGAGAAACAAAAAATGAGTGATTTAAAAAAATATATCAATGCCAGAAAAAAGAAAGACAATGAATTTGCCCGCGGTTTTGATGGAGGGTATGAAGAATTTAAAATTGGTTTGATACTCAAATCCGCCCGGGAACAATCCGGCATGACCCAGGAGGAATTGGCCAAAAAAATCAGGACAACAAAAAGTGCAATTTCAAGAATTGAAAATCATGCTGATGATATTAAGCTCTCAACATTAACAAAGGTTGCACGCGCGCTCGGGAAAAAAATCAGTGTGAAAATTATGTGATCGTGCCGCTCCTGTACGTCCATGCGCGTCGCGACCAAACCGCTCGCGCATCGCGTGCTCGCTGTTTGTGGGGAAAGACCCGAATGGTATAGAACTGTTGACTCCCAGGTTTTTTTAAAATAAGGAAGGGAGAGGGGGTGATCTCAGGACTAGCCTATTAAAGCGTTCAGCTCAAGGTGAATGTTCGGCGAACAGACATGTTTAGTAAAAAATCTGCTTGAAAAGCGATGAGCACGGTAATAATATTTTTAATAACAATGTTCTAACTGCACGTTTTGATAATTAAGCAGGAGAATTTATAATGCTAAAAAAAGGAATATCGGGACTTTCGCTCAAATCGAATGAAAGAAAGGCCCTGAAAGAATTGAAAACAAGATTGGAGAAAAAATTTCCCGGATGCGAAATAGTATTATTCGGGTCACGGGCAAGGGGGGAAGGTGACGCGTTTTCCAATTTGGACGTGTTAATTATCGGCAACACGCGGGTCGACAGAACACTTCGTGAAATGATTACCGACATATCATATCCCCTGGAGCTTGAATTCGACGTCGTGTTCGGAAAAATCATTGAAAATCGTACCGACTGTGATTCCTCCATTTCGCGTACCACACCTTTGCACTGGAACATTGACCGTGAAGGAGTCCAGTTGTGAAACCGGAACTTGTTGAGTTGGCTGAATACAGGCTTGAGAAGGCCAGATACACTCTTGCCGACGCGAAAACGTTTTTCAATGAAGCTTCACCGGCGTCGATCGTTAATCGAATATATTACGCTCTATTCTAAGCGGTAAGTGCCCTGTTGATAACAGAAGAAAACATTTCGTCAAAGCATTCCGGGGTACGCTCGATTTTTAATAAAGAATTCGTAAAAACCGGGCTTGTGGATTTTGAGAGCGGCAAATTTTATTCAGAAATGTTCGACGCGCGGCAGGAAGGGGACTATAAGGATTTTATAGAATTCAATAAAGAGGATGTTGAGATCTGGCTCGATAAGGCTGAAGGTTTTTTAAGCATGATCGAGAAGATTGTGCGAAGCAGATTGCACGAATAACTCGGAATAGGGAGACGCACATATGATCAAAGAAACGCTCATGAAACCAGACGAAGCCCAGAAAATAGAGGAATTTATCAAGACTCTGGGCGAGGAGGAGCTCCGCTATCTGAACCGGCTCATCATCGAGCGGTTGAAGCTCCTGCATCAGCATCGGAGCACCAGTCTCATGGAGCGGTTCAACGTTGGCGAGCGGGTCAGCTTCACCGATCCTTCCGGCACGGTGAAAGCCGCCACCGTCATCCGGCTCAATAAAAAGACCGTGTCCCTGGTCACCACCGGCGGCGAGCAGTGGAACGTGGCGCCGGGTCTGCTCAGGCCGGGCGAATGATAGGGGGGATCGCGCACGGTGTTGGTCATCAACCCCGCACGCCAACCCCCTAAGAACACCGGGACGATTACAAATCGCCGTTGGCGTCGAGCTTGACAATATAATAATCAAAGTTGCTCTGGCCGGCATGTTTCGTGGTTCCGCTTATATCCGCTGATTTTGATGAACCAGCAATTATATAACTTCCGTCGCTTGTCTGCACTATTTCACGGGCGAAATCATCGCCCCGATCATAAGTATAATAATAAGCTTCACCATATTTGTGCCAATAATATCCGGTTCTGGAGCCGCCGTACATCTTCTGCCACGTGTCGCTTTCGGTCGCCGTGTCGCAATTGAACACGAAGAGTGTAAGCGCCAACGCCGATAAAGCCAGAAAACAATTTTTTTTCATAGTGCCATCCTTTCGAATGAAACTTATTTTGGACATGGTCGTACAAACAGAATATCAAAACCATTTATAATATTATCACTGCCGGGTTGTTTTATAAATCTTTCACGCATACCTACTGCTGTTTAAATTTGGTGATCCGGTAATATTCCGGCACATCCAGGGAATTACCCTGCCATATCCAGTATAAGTTAAGGTCGCTGTCCGCATGCCATTCGCTGAAATATCCCGGCGTATAAGAAGGTACTTCCGTAATTTCGGGAGTGAATGACCAGACCTTTTTGCCATTCTTGTCGTACTTTGTAAATGTCGTATCCTGGCAAAAAACGTAGATGTCGTTATTCTTATCCAGATATAAATGTCCTCCGATATCGCCATTATATATTAAAATGGTCGATACTTTCTTGGACCAGGTTTTTTTCCCGTTTTTGTCGATCATCATAAGCTGGCAGTATTGATACCCCAGAGGGTAGGGAAATGACGTGCCGTTTGGGATCGAACCGGTTAAAACGCTGACTACCGCCGAGATGATCACATTCCCGGCGCCGTCGCATTTGACGCCGGCATCAACATCTATGGAGAGTCCGATATCCGATGGTGTATACGCGTATTCCCATACCTGATTGCCCGAGGGATCGAATGTATCGATCGTTGCCGCTCTTCCATTCCTGACGAGAATCAGGTTGTCCGCGGCGTCCGTCATCAGGTCAAAACTCGATTCGGATACGTTGCTCAGGCAGGTTTTGTCCCACAAAACGGAACCCGTGTCACCGTCACATTTCACTATCCTGATATCGTGTTTGCCGCCGGTTGTATTGTAGATGAAGCCCGCATACGGGTTACCCGTACTGTCGGTAATCAGTTTCCTCCAGGATTCCGGAATATTCTGGCGCCACAGTACATCGCCGCCCGGGTTTATTTTGACGATTTCATTATTGCTCGCACCCTCGCCCATAAGGAAAACATTTCCAAACCGGTCGATAACCCAGTCATTCAGTGTGATCGAATATGTTGAATCAATGTTCTGGTTTTCCCTTATAATTTGTCCGTCCGGAGAATACTTGGTCAACGTATGTTTTATTCCGGATTGCGTTTCCAGGGTATACACTTCCTGGATATAATAGATATTATTTTCATTGTCGTTTTTTAATACGCCGAATCCCGTGGAAGAAGTCGACCACCGTATCTGCCCGGATCCATTTATTTTATACAGATAAAACGTGTCTTTTCCATCGACAAATTTCAAACCCTGCACGATCATATCGTTGTTATTGTCAAAAATATAGTTTGATTCCATATACTCGCCTACCGATCCTGTTACCCGCCATTCTTCCGTCAATGGCGGAGTACCGGTGACGTCACAGGCCGTGAACGATATTAATATTAAGGCTACGCCAGATCCAAATAATGAAGATAAATATTTTTTTATCATGATGCACCCTCCTCATAAATATTTTTCCCCGGGAATTTCCTGCGGGACCAAGGAAGTCATTTGATCCGGTTCAAAGCAACTGATTCACTATCTAACATTAGCACTGTTAAAAATGAACAAACGATTATTTCCGCAATCAGGTGTCCCCGGACTGCTTAAAAAGAACATGATGGTAATGCGAGATTTATTTGGATGATTAACTATTTATATAAGGAAACTTCTAAAAACATTTCATGTCCCGCAACCGTTAAATGTTTTAATGAAGCGGGACTTTTGGGCACTTTGAAAGTAAAAACTGCTTTTTTTCATTGTTTTTAAATTGAAAAAAGTAGTTTTTAGATGTGCTCATAATAGATATTTTTATGAGCACTTATATTTTTGTCAATACAAATTCGACCTCGAAATATTCAAGTGAGTGACCAGGGGCTTCGCCCCTGGACCCCGCGGTGCTTAACTTGGCTGCATTCGCTTCGCTCTGTGCAGCCTCAAACAACAAGCGCCGATCAGCCTGGCGGGGGATGTTTTGAGGGCTGGTTGCAAGGGGAATGTTTATACTGGTGTCATTGTGGGGAGCGTCATCGACGAAGCAATCTTCTATATGTGTAATTCAATTAACGAGCTTCCGATATAAGTGACGATTGGTATCCCCCTGCGGTTGATGATTTGAGAGGGCTTTTGGTGCTTTTATCCTGTTGATTTTTTCTTGACAATCGGATAAATGTGTATTACTATGTGTATAGCGAGGTGTATAAAATGAGAACAAATATCGATCTTGACGACAGTCTGGTGAACGAGGCGTTTAAATATGCCGATGTGAAGACGAAAAAGGAGCTCATCAACCTGAGCCTCAAGGAATTCATCGAAACCCGCAAGAGAAGGGATCTTGGCGATCTGCGCGGCAAGATCAGGTTCCACCATGGCTATGATCACAAGTCCATGAGAAGAGGGGCGAAATGATCCTTGTGGACACCTCGGTGCTCATCGACTACTTCCGCGGCTCGTCCAATTTGTCGACCGAACGGTTCAATAAAATCAGAACGCGGGATATCCCGTTCGGCATAAACAATTACATATATCAGGAATTGCTCCAGGGCGCCGCATCCGAGCGGGACTTCGAAAGCCTTCGGGGGTATCTTTCCACGCAGAGGTTTTACGACCTCAAACACGGAAGGGCTTCGCACGAAAGCGCCGCACGCCTCTATTTCAGGTGCCGGAAAAAAGGGCTCACCGTCAGGAGCACCGTCGACTTTATCATAATCCAGACTGCCATCGAAAATAATCTTATGCTTCTGCATAATGATTCGGATTTCAATGCAATTGCAAAAATTATTAAGGAGCTGAAGATATACTAGATAAGATATTTCTTATAACAATACGCCGATCGGTGTCCGCCTGGCGGCGGACGGTTTGAGGGGGGAGCTTTTACTGAAATGCATACTTTTTTATGGAGTGGTTTTATAAGCATACTTGACCGATTTTTGGAATTGTTATATAAAATCAATCATACACTTTGTATTTATACAAACTATTGAATAGAGCAGGGGCCAGGCATGTATGAATAGAAATATAATCAACAGAATTCTTGTTACCATGATGCTCCTTATTGTGTATCGCGTTGGAACACTTATTATTGCGCCGGGTCTTCCGGCCGGTTCCCTGTATCCGATGTTTATAGATGCGAATTATAACCCCTACGATTCAATAAGAAGGTTTACACTGCTGGGATTCGGGATAAGTCCCTACATTGGCATGACCGCCTTATTGCTCTTTATCTCGGTATTTTCTGAAAAAGCGCGCAGTTTATTGATGGGTGAATCTCCGCAGTTGTTTAAACTGGAGAGAATAATTCTGTTTTTCACCGTTATATACATGATTGTATCAGTCATCGGTATTAACTATTACATGAAATCGCTGAGATTCTCATCTGCTATGGAGTGGTCATATGGCGAGGATCTTTTTAATCAGTTTCTTTTCATGACTTCAAAAGTCTGCGGAGGGATAGTAGTCATCTATATCGCGAGAGTAATCACGCGCGCAGGTATCATAAACGGGGTCGTGGCGATCATACTGGCCGATTCATTCTACTATTTCAAATCTGCCTGCGCAGGTTTTTTTAATAACAAGCATGCGGTCGAGGCGGTCGAGCGCATTGATCTGTTAACGGCAATTGCGGTCATCGCTCTTATGGTTGTCTTCTGTGTTGTCTTCATCACAAGCAGGAGAGACGTGAACGTCTGCGACCCTGCTGATTCAGAAGGCAGAGGAGAGCCGGTATCGATGACGATTCGCGTCAATACCGTGGGAAATGTGCCTGTAGAAATATCTGGAAGTCTTATCGCGCTGGTATTGATTCAGATTCCGAACTTCTTTGGAGCCAGCATGACGATTTCAAATACTGTCTATTATGCGTCACTTATCATTATCTGCATTATTCTTGCCTTTCTCTTCGCCTATATGTCTTTCAATCCAGTGAACGTACTATCAATCCTTGAGCGGTTTGGATACGCCATCTCCCATGCTGAAGAAAAAAAACCGGATATTGAATTTCTCATAAGTTTATACAGGCCACTGGTGTGGACATCGATCATAATCGTGTCTATTCTCGCACTGACGCCGCTCGCGATTCAGCATATAATTAAAATTCCTGATCATCCTTTGCTTAAATTTTCAGGATCATATATACTGCTTCTATGCTGCGTTATAGTTGATTCTAAAAACCGATTCACGGCTTTGAAAAAATTGGAAAGCCCGATGATAAGCATTTACAATTTCAACACACAGCTTGAAGCGGACTTATTCCTCGATCGCCTGAAGAGACATGGCATACAGGGTGCCATAATCAATACTAGGGCTTTACCGATCACCGGAACGTTTTCCTATTGGGAGACATGCGTTCCATCAATCCCGTATTTTATTACACATCGTAATCTCGCCGGAGGGAGTGTTGCGGTATATGTTAAACCTGAGGACCGGGACGTCGCGGGTGAACTATTAAAAGAATTCTATCAACAAGATGATGCTCATGAGCATGCTATTACTGAAAAAGAAATATACAAGGATTCAGATGAAAAGGGAGGCCCCGGGGATGGTGTTTCAACGCGTGAAACTGATGCATAAAACCGGGTTTTTGCCTGCACTAGTGGATTAAGTTAAGTAGAAGTAACGAGATTTGGATATTTTTATTTTTGTTACTCTGCGGGCGACGTGAATATCATTAATTCCTTGACTGACGGATTTTTTAAATTAATCTATATCTAAATTCCAGATTATCCGGGGGGATATGTGAATTTTCAATTGCATAAGCATTTCCATTGGACCGGTGAGGTTCAACCTTTTTAAAGGCGGAATAACCTTCATAATAGCAATTGATTTCATTCATGATTAATTGTATGTCCAAATCAGAATCCCAAACCAGAAAAGAGATCATTGACCGCAAGCTCGCCGAAGCCGGCTGGAACGTGGGCGACCGCACCCAGGTGATCGAAGAGCATGATATTCTGGTTTCTTCCGAACGGGTTGTTGAATCCCAATCCCCCTATGCGGGCCACCAGTTCTGCGATTATGTGCTTTTAGGCAAGGACGGCGGCTTCCTGGCTGTCGTGGAGGCAAAGAAGACCTCAAAGGACGCGGAGCTGGGCCGCGAGCAGGCGAAACAGTATTGCTATAATATCCAGGCGGAAAAGGGCGGGGAGCTTCCTTTTTGCTTTTTCACCAACGGCCATGAAATTTATTTCTGGGACATTGAGCAGTATCCTCCCCGTAAGGTGTTCGGGTTTCCCACGCGGGACGACCTGGAACGGTTTTGTTACATACGAAAAAATAACAAGCCCCTTGCATATGAATTGATCAATACGAACATTGCGGGTTGGGATTTCCAGGTGCGCGCCATTCGCACGGTAATGGAAGCGCTGGAGAAAAAGAGAAAAAAATTTCTTCTCGTCATGGCCACAGGCACAGGGAAAACGCGCACCTGCGTTGCCCTTGTATCGGCCCTCATGAGGGCTGGATGGGCGGAACGGGTTTTGTTTCTGGTTGACCGGATAGCCCTGAGAGACCAGGCCCTGGAGGCGTTCAAGGAACATCTGCCCGATGAGCCGCGCTGGCCCAAGGTCGGGGAAAAATCTATCGTCAAAGACCGGCGCATTTACATATCGACCTATCCAACCATGCTCAATATTATCCGCGATGAAACGAATACGCTCTCGCCGCATTTTTTTGATCTCATTGTCATTGATGAGAGCCATAGATCGATATACAATACCTACCAGGAAATCATACAGTATTTTAATACCATCGTTCTGGGTTTGACCGCTACGCCTACCGATGTGATCGACCACAATACCTTTGAGCTCTTCGACTGCGAAGACGGTCTGCCCACGTTCGCTTTTTCATACGATGAAGCGATACATCATATTCCTCCCTATTTATGCAATTTTCAGGTGATGAAAATCGTGACAAGGTTCCAGCAGGAAGGAATAAACAAGCGGACCATAACTCTCGAAGACCAGAAGAAGCTGATCCTAGAAGGCAAAGAGATCGAGGAGATCAATT
>Ga0154692_183_pt2 | contig 14273 bp, 13 predicted proteins | sample Rifle2008BG13ft_FD_116121 | JGI IMG/M metagenome (GOLD analysis project Ga0154692, IMG submission 116121) | Spirochaetes bacterium RBG_13_51_14
CCGACATGATCGATTTCGATGAGGATTGGGAAGAGGAGGCCGATGAAAACAGCGGAGATTGAAACATGAAAATAATATTCCACGAGCGGTACTACAATTCCGATTACGCCCATGATCCCGCGGCCGCACCCGGGCGCCTTGACGGCATCATGGATATCATCTCGCGCACGAAGAACCGCTGCGAGGTTATCAGACCTGAACCGGCTTCTGAGGAGGACATCCTGCGCGCGCACGGAAGCGCCCATTATCAGCGCATACGGAGCGATCCGCTCCTGTACGAACTGGCGTCCCTGGCGGCGGGCGGCGCAATCCTCGCGGCCGAACACGCCTACCGGGGCGATCCGGCCTTCGCGGTGATACGGCCGCCGGGACATCACGCATCCGCGGATTCCTGCTGGGGCTTCTGTTATTTCAACAACATCAGCATCAGCCTCCTCAAGCTCTGCGCCGAGGGAAAGATCAACAGCGCATTCGTGCTTGATTTCGACCTTCACACCGGCGACGGCAACATCAACATTCTCGGGAACCGGAAAGACGGCTTCAGGGTGTCGATCCTGAATCCGATGTCCTATGAGCGGGACGGCTACATCGCCGAGGTTGAGAGTTATATACAGAACCTGAAGGACATCGATATCTTTGTCGCGTCTGCGGGATTCGACCAGGGAATCGACGACTGGGGCGGTCTCCTGTATCCGGAAGACTACACCGAGCTGGGCCGGCTGATGAAAGCGTATTCAGAGAAGTTGTGCCGGGGGAGACGCTACGCGCTCCTGGAAGGGGGGTACAACCATGACGCCATCGGGAATAATTGTGACGCCTTCTGCCTGGGGTTCGGGTGATATCAGTATTGTATTGCATGACATGGAATGTTAGCCGGCAACAGCGGCGGTAAACCGGCAGGTGCGGCCTCCGGTGCACCAGCATTCGATCTCCTTTACGATAAATCGCCCCCCTGAAAAATTTTCCAGCATGCCGGAGATAAAACCTTCATCATAGACGCATACTTCATAATGCAACTCCGGCAGTCCGGAGCACTCCAGATCCTCGGACACCGTAAGAATGAAAGAACCGTGTTCCAGATCTGATTTTTCAATCCGTAAAATTCCTATTCCCATATCCTTGAATGAGTCCTGAAGTCGAATTATTTTCTTATAATTCAACTGCGTCGACATATCCCTGTCGGTTTATCCAGGTGCTTCAGGCCTATGCTTTACCGTATGGTTTCATCTGATACATATCAATGATCTGAAAACTAAAGCACTTGCAATTGTCGGAGATATAGTATACAATGGTATAAGAAACAGTTATGTGTGATATTCAGTTCACCGAATATAAGAGCATCCGACTTGCCATCGGAGGTGTGAGGAGCATTAAGAGTGCATCCCCAAACATGGGAAGCACTATTAATAAACTGAGTTACGGTGCACGATCAGCGCCATAGTAGTTTTATATACGGTTTCATGAGCCACGTCAGAAACTACGTTTATGCAACAATACATGGCGGTACGGACCATGGATAAGAGAATCTTAAAAAGACTCAGGAAGCTGCTTGATGATGCCATTGATCGCGGAACGCCCGAGGCATTATCATCCCTGGCCGCTGGTCTTGAAGCCGCGATCCGGAAACGGGGCGGCAGAGAGCCCTCAGATTCTCATACGGGAGATGAACTGGCGGCCGAGATTGCCGAGAGAAGGCGGGCGGAGGAGGATCTCCGCGCTGCCGAGACCAAGTACCGCATTGTTGCGGACAATACGTATGACTGGGAATTCTGGACAAGCCCGGAGGGACGCTTCATCTATTCATCTCCATCCTGCGAGCGCATCTCGGGGCATGCCGCGAACGAATTTGAGGCTGATCCCGATCTTATGATGCGGATCATTCATCCCGATGACCAACCCCGCTATGCAGAGCATGTGAACCATGCGGTCGCGAAAAAGATGCCCGGGCAGATAACGTTCCGCATCGTACAGCCGAATGGGAGCGCGATCTGGATTGAGCATTTCTGCCAGCCCGTCTTTGATCCGCCGGGAATATTCATGGGCATCCGGGGAAGCAACCGGGATATTACCAGGCGCAGGCTCGTTGAGGATGAACTGCGGCAGTACCGAGATCGACTCGAGGAGCTCGTGTACGAGCGGACCGCGGAACTTGAAAAGACGAAACGGCGGATCGAGCTCATTCTGCTCGCCGCCGGAGAGGGGATCTTCGAGATAGACGTCGACGGCAGGGTCACCTTTGTGAACCAGGCCGCCCTCCGGATGTGCGGATGGGAAGAAGCGGAGATGCTCGGGAAGATGCATCACGCCCTTTCGCACCATACCAGGTCCGACGGATCGGCCTATCCGGTTGAAGAGTGCCCCATCCATGCCACGATCCATGATGGCGCGTCCCGCCGTTCTTCCAGCGATCTGTTCTGGCGGAAGGACGGCACCAGCTTTCCCGTGGAGTACATCGCCACCCCCATTATTGCGAAGGGAACCTCCATCGGTGCGGTTGTCGTCTTCAATGATATCACCGAGCGCATGCAGGCAGAAAGACGGCAGCGCAAGGGCGCCGAGCTGACCCGGTTCCTTCTGGATCTCTACGCGCTGGCCCCACAGCTCACCGATGAGAAGCTTTTCGATTTCTTTCTGGAGAGAGCAGTCAGAATCACCGAAAGCGTAATCGGTTTCTTCCACCAGGTATCCGATGACCAGAACACAATCATCCTGACCACATGGAACCGCCAGGCGCTCACCACCTGCACGGCGGTTTACGACAGCCATTATGCGATCGGCAAGGCGGGCAATTGGGCGGATTGCGTCCATCTCAAGCGGCCGGTCGTTTACAACGATTTTCCTAACTCACCCAATCAAAAGGGACTTCCGCCGGGGCATGTGCAGCTGCAGCGCTTCCTGAGTGTTCCGCTTATTGAGGGGGATCGGGTTCGCTTCATATTCGGGGTGGGCAACAAGACCGTGAATTATGAAGAAGATGACGTAAGCCAGCTTCAGCTTGTCGCCATCGATCTGCACAAGATTCTGATGCGGCGGCGGGCCGAGGAGGCGCTCCGCGAGAACGAAGAGCAGCTCCGGCAGCGTAATGAAATATTTGTAAGGGATATGGAAGTTGCCAAGAGGATCAACCGGGAACTCCTTCCCGATCAACCTCCGGATTCGGGACTGTTTAAAATCGATTTCAGATATCTGCCGCTGGACGCGATCGGCGGCGACTTCTTTTCCTTTACCCAGCTTGAGAATAACGATATCGCGGTATTCATCGGCGATGTCGCTGGGCACGGGGTGGCGGCGGCCCTCTTTCTGGCTCTGCTCAAATCGACCACGGAACGGATGTACCGGAAGTACGGGACGCGGCCGAAGGAGTACATGACAAAACTGAACAGGAATCTGATCGGCGCAATGCCTTCCTATTTTTTAACGGCGATCTACGGCATCCTCAGTGCGGGTGATGACAGCGCCCCGGCCTACTTTACCTTTGCCAAGGGCGCGCACCCGCTTCCCATTATTTACCGGACGGCCACCGGTACATTCGAAATGCTTGAATCCGGCGGAACGATACTCGGCATGATTGACGATGTGGAATACGAGGAACGTACGCTGCCGCTCAGCAAAGGGGACCGTCTGTTCCTGTATACGGACGGCATTCCGGAAATTAAAAACGAAGCGGGTGAAATACTCGGGTTTGATGAGCTCCCGGCGCTGTTGGAAAAGGCCAACCGGACTGATTTCGGCGACATGCTGGACGCGATCATTGCTGAAGTTGACCGGTTCAGGGGCGGTGCGCCGATTAATGACGACATCATCCTCATCGGCTGCGAAGTGATTTGAGCTCCGGAACGATACCGTGCCGATCGACGTGCCGCCGTCATGTTAATCTGAATTCAAATATGATTTCATTTTTCTCGTACTGTATTTCCGGGTTATACTGCACGTTGGAGAATATTTTAATCATATTTTTATTCCCGGGAAGGACAGCCGCCCGCAGTCGTTTGATGTTGTTTTTTTTCGCGATCCTGAGAAGATAATCAACAAGAAACGTCCCGATTCCCAACCCCTGAAATTCCTCGTCCACCAGAAAGGCTATCTCGCAGACATCCTTCTGCGGGTCATAGGCGTAACGGGATTCGGCGATAATACGCTCGGTGCCCCGCTGGTTTATAAGGGCCACGATGGACAGCGACGAGGTATAGTCAACCGACACGTAGATCTGCATTTTTTTGTGGGGCATGGCGCTTATCTGACTAAAGAACCGCAGATAGCGCGATTGATCGGAGAAATTGTAGAAGAACCGCCGCATCATGTCTTCATCGGAAGGCCTGATTGCCCGGAACTTGACCGTGAGATCCTTTTTGAATGTTGAAACGGTCTCCAGATGATAGGGATACCGTATGCTGTTTTTAACGTCATACATCTGGTCCCGGTAGAGTATGCCGGCGGCCTTGGCGCCTCTCAGCAGTTCCCGCCGGTGATCGGGATGCGCGATATCAATCAGCGCCAGCGCCCGCTCCCGAATGGACTTGCCGATGAGGTTCGCGACGCCGTACTCAGTTGCAACGTACTGCGTCGAGCCGAGCATCGACCGGATCCATCGTGCGCGATCCGTATGCCGTATGACGATGTTGCTCCTTCCGTTCCGGTCGACGGAGCGGAGGGTGACGATCGATTTGCCGTTTCTCGATCGTATGGCCGCGAGGGCGAAGTCAAGCTTACCGTCGAACCCCGAGAGCCTGTTGTCCCACCGGGGCGGGACAACCGTATCGCCCGATATATCGATCTTATCAACGTCGGTGATGCTGATCAGGTTTTTCAGGGTCCCCAGGTAGGCCTGGTATCGTGCTTGGATAAGGGGGAGAATCGTGATGAGAGGATTATTGTCGACGCACCGGTAGAGCTTTTGCGTTCCGAAACATGAGCTGGCGGTTATCGGGCGATCTTCACCGGCAGTTACGGGGGGAGCGATGGCGCCTGATTCGATGAGATCAATAACCCAATCGGAGATGACATACGAATAGACGCGCAGGTCCCTTTTCCCTTTAAGGTGCGCCGCGATCGCCTCATACATTCCGCCGTACTGCATCGATATGGTGCTTCCGTCCTCGACCAGGTTCGCCGCATGCCAGCCGATTTTGTTCAGCACCGGGTCGTAGGAGGGCCTTTTCCGGGAGATCAGCTTACGCTTGCTTTCGATGACATAATCGACCTGATCCATGGAGAGCGTCGTTTCTCCGCTGGTGTGCGGCACGTTGGGGTTAATTTCCGCGACGATCAGGGGCGCGGTTTTTACGACGCAGTCCGCCACGTCGGCGACGATGCCGAGGTTTAACTGGCCCCTGCCGTCTGGCGGGGATGTCTGGATTATAGCGATGTCGATGCCGAGGGAGTTGGTGGCGAATAAATACGGTATCTGCGTTATATTCGTGGGGATAAAATCAATATTGCCCGTCTTGAGCTCTTTCCCGATATTCTCCCCGACGATGAAGGTCTTCAGACGGATATCCGAAGTCATCGAATCGTAATCGCGCAGCTCCTCGTCGAGTATCACGAGCTGAATGATCTCAATATCAACCAGATTCGGGTGATTCGATGTGAAAAGGCGGTGGAGAATGTTCATCGGGGCCGCGGGGCCGGTGGAGACGAAGATCCTGCTTCCCGGTTTGATGCAATCGAGCAGCCTTTTGAATGATATTCTTTCTCCCTTTTTTCTTTGCGCGTTATAGTTCATATCATGTTGGGCCAAAAAACCGAGCACGCAGCCTATCCCGGGAATTAGTCGGGCTGTCGGTATGAATATCCGGCAGCCCGATGGACACCGGATCTATCATAATGCCGCGAATCCTCCATGGATCCCGAAGCGAAGAACGAAAAACTGCGGAATCATTCCGTATCTCCGTCATAGAAATGTTTTCTTGATGAATCAAATCATCAATATAATCAAACGTTATATGATTACTTAAAATGCACCGCCTATGATGAATTTGTCAATGAATTTTATCGCTTATCGATAACCCGGCCTCCGGTATTGCGGCAGGTATGGACGATACATGTGCGATGCGAAAAAGCGAGGCGCACCAGTTTCTATAGCCACCACGACCGCCGGCGCCGGTTCGGTCAGGTGCCGGATAAGGCGCTGATCCGTTGCTCGAGGGGTATGCTATATTCTTGACAAAAAATATCCGTTCTGAGATCGTTACTGAACCGGTCTCGGTCCTCCGGCCGCAGGCGGTGGAACCGGGGAAGACGCATTTTGATTTTTCGAGGAGGCTGGCGACATGGCGTTTGATTTCAATGCGGACGATATTTTTAAAATTGCTGAAAATATAGAGGAAAACGGTGCGGTTTTTTACCGAACAGCGTCGGAAACCATAACCGATTCCCGCTATAAAAAGTTCCTCCTGGACCTTTCCACCATGGAGGTGATGCACAAGAACACCTTCGCGGCGATGCGTGCATCGCTCTCTGAAACCAACAGGAAGCCGACGGTGTTCGATCCCATGGATGAAGCGGTGCTGTACCTGAAGGCCCTCGCCGATATGCGCGTCTTCTATAAGAAGCAGATTGACATGTCTTCAATAGAGTCCATCATCATGAGCGCCCTGTCGGCGGAAAAGGACTCCATCGTTTTCTATCTGGGCATGAAGGATCTGGTTCCGGAGAAACTCGGGAAGGATAAAATCGACAGTATCATCAACGAGGAAAAGAAGCATATCCAGATGCTCAGCAGAGAGCTCCTTGCGCTGAAAAAATAACCGCGTGGACGCGCGGTAGAAAACGGGCCCATACAATAGGGTACAAGCATGTCCGTGCAGTCAGTCACTGCATGCAACATCCGCGACCTTGTTCTCAGAATCCGGCCTTCATGAAAATTATTTCCTGATATAAACGATGGTTCGCCCGTCTCTATCCCGTTTGATGGTTAATTTGTTGTCAACCAGGGATATGATTGTAAACATCGTTGCTTTCTCTCTGGTGACCGTCTTCAGCCTGGTGCCGTTCACCGTATAGGTCCCCCCGGTTATCATCTCGTCCACTTTCTGCTCGAAGGTGCCGTCGGACCGGTATTCGATTGTCGCCATGTAGCCCATGCCAAGGTCGAACTCCCAGGTGCCGAGAATGGCTTGTCCGTAGTCAACCTGGCTGTTAACCGGGCTAAAAAATAGCACGCCGTTCATTAACATGAAAGCTATCATCCATGGTTTCATAAGAGCTCCTTACTTCATTTTATCCTGAAATACCGCGGAAAGGCAGGATGTATTGATAGAATATATGACGCGGCAGGCGTATTTGTCAAAGCATTTTACGGCTGGCTTTCATTTATCGGCAGGCGATCTGCACTGAGACGGGAGAACCCGGATTCTATAATTTATAATCCCAGCAGATTATTGACCTGGAATAGCAGCTCACTGATGCTGAAGGGCTTACACATCAAGACTGACGCGTCTAAAAGCTTATTCCCCTGTATGGCTGTTTCGTCATCTTCTCCGGTGAGCACTACGATGGGGGCCGGTTGATTCATTTTCCTGAACTGCCTGATAAATTCAAGCCCATCCAGCCGGGGCATGTTGATATCGACAATACAGAGGGCGATTGAGTCCCCGGTATCCCTAATGTTGACGCATTTATCCAGGGCGTCAAGTCCGTCCGTGGCATGCATGGTAGGATAACCGGTTTTTCGGATTACGGAATCGATAAATGCCCTGTTGACCGATGAGTCATCAATAATCAGAATGTAATTATTTTTCGTCATAAAATTTCTCTTTATCTGATGGGTTATATTTATAGTATCGGCTTTTTTAACTAAAATCCGAAGATTTAACCGCAGCCAATTTATGAGAAATGCTGAATTTCTTTCATTGGCTGAGACTGGTGCAGAACACGCAGTATAATTATCATTATGGCGTATAATACCCGGGCAGGGGATTCTCTACCTGATAATTAAAAAATATGACTTGCAATATTGATGTAACTTGAAATAATAATGGCTGTGCTTATGCAAAACGACACATGATAGTATCGCCGTTTTCAAAGCAACAAAGCGGAGTCAAGCTTTATGCATTATACAATATTCAACACACCGATTTTAAAGACCATACTGTTCGGCATAGCCATGTTTTTTTTGAAGATCCTGGGCTGGAAAAAAGTGGGATCATTGCCCGATACGTCAAAATATGTCATCGTCATCGCACCGCATACTTCCAACTGGGACGTGTTCTATGGCGTAATTCTCACCTTCGCGTTTAAACTGGATGTCTACTTTATGGCAAAAAAAGAATTATTCCAGTGGCCGTTCGGACCGATCGTAAAATTGCTCGGCGGCATGCCGATTGACAGAAGCGCGTCAGGCAATACCGTAGACCATGTGATCCGGAAATACGCAGAGCATGAAAGACTCGTCATTGCCATTGCTCCCGAGGGCACGCGCTCAAAAGTGAAATACTGGAAAACCGGTTTTTATCATATCGCTGCCGGCGCCCGTGTTCCCATACTGCTCGGATATCTCGATTACGCTACCAAGACCGGCGGAGCCGGCCCTCTCATCATGCCGTCCGGCGTTATTGAGAAGGATATGCAAACGATAGGGAAATTTTACGGGACGGTTACGGGAAAGTATGCTGATAAAACCGGTCCGGTATCCATTCCCAAAACAATATAGGTCAGAGAGTGCGCGCAGCAGTGGCGCGTGTCGTCGTTCGGATATGTATTAAATTCGCCTAACTCAAATAAATTAATTATCCTTAAAACTGATATCAGTTCATAGCGGCGTCGTATTGAGAGACAACATATTTCACAGGATGGTTTTAATACATCGTGAAAATATCCCACAACGAACTGTTTAATTCCTTCTCTCACCTAACCGGGGCGGTCGCCAGCATTATCGTGACAATTGCCTATATTCTCGCATCGTATGATGTCGATCGTTACCTTATGATTTCGGTGTTCCTTTCCGGGATTTCTTATGCGGTCCTTTTTATATCAAGCTTCATTCACCACGCGACAAAAGCCGGTGAAACCGAAACGAGCCTGTGGCTGAAGCTGGATCACAGCGCCATATTCATCATGATGGCAGGATCGTATGTCGGTCCCCTGTACATCTACGCGCCCCTCTGCATGATTTCGATAATCCCCATGGCCCTTCTCTGGGATTCGGTTGATTCGATCCCCGGGCGTTATCGGCTTCCACGGGCTCTTTCATCTGTGCATTCTTGCGGGAGCCGCTTTGCATGCGGTGGCGCTCTATTATTCGATTAAAGCATATCCCGTTATCAGGGAATGCCTGGGCACAATTGCCGGATAAGTTATATCATTCCCGCATAAACTCCTTCTCGAATTTTTTCTTGTTCAAGGCCGTGCGTTCCTTCAGGTTTTTCACGCCCCGGTATTTTCTCCCATCCGGATGTTTTTTCCACCATAGCTTTGCGAGTTCGGCATATTTCTCGACCCGGGTGACCATGTGCGGATGGGTCATGAAATAGTCGCGTAGAATATTTGCGTCAGATTTCTCCTGGCGGTTGTCCTGCTTTTTCTCCCAGTCAAGGAAGGAGCGGAATGCATTGCCGACGCAGGACGGGGTGTATTCCGTGTTGATGATGAGGTTATAGGAATAATTGTCTGCCTCGTCCTCCTGCGTCTTGCTGTAGCTGTGCCGCAGCATGAGGTTCATGGCGATATCGGCCAGCTGACCCAGGGAGGCTCTCCCGATTTTTTCCGATAGCAGTTCAAACTTCACCGCGTCAAAGCAATGGGAGAGCTCGATGTGGCCCATCTCGTGAGCCAGCACCGCCACCAGTTCCGCCTCGCTCTTCATGACATCGAACAGTCCTTCCGTGACCATGATAACACCGCCGGGAAGGGCAAAGGCATTGGGATCTTCATACGGCAGTATAAAAACACGGTACACGAACTCCTTCTTTTTTTGGCGAGATATTTCTTCAATCAAATCATTGCAATACCTGCCTTCTGGCGTTTTCATATCCTCATCGGTTTCGTATCGGGCGGCGATGGCGTCGCCGTACTCCCATTCATCAATGTCGTCCACCGGCACCATTTTGGCGAGGGCCCGGTCAAGGGCCTTGGTGCTTCTGCCCAGGAGCTGAAATGCTGGCGCGAACGTATATTTAAGCGGCGTCCGCGGCCTGATCAGAACAAAGAGCAGTATAATGCCGCCGGCTGCTGTCATGAGCACTATAAAAACGATTAATCGTAAACCTTTCATAGGCTGAACCTGTCCCGATATTTGGTATAGAGAATATTTATTAATAGCATGATCCCTCCGCTCCCGATCAGCACCAGGGCGCGGGTGAGGGTGCCTGTCTGCGACAGGTCGTAAACAATAATTCTGATGACCAGCACCGCCAGGCCTCCCATGGATATATATCTGAAATGGTTTTCCCTGAGGACCAGGCTCAGTATGAAAATGCCAAAGGCCTCCGCCACCCACAGGAGTGTCAGTATAGAACGATCGAAGCTCCAGAAGAGGAAGAGCGCCAATGAAATGAAGAGCGGATAGAATATCCAGATGTTGTGTCGTCGGTGGATGGCGACGATCAGCCGCCGGAAGACGCCTACCTGCCAGGGGTACGCGACATTTTCAAGGCCCCGGCGCTTATAGAAGAGAATCGTGTAGGCGAGCATGAGAAGCTGAGCGGCCAATCCGGCGATCCATGGCTGGTCCGCCAGTCGGGACGATGGTGTTACGGTGGAGCTGGAGATAAAGGCGACATAGAAAGCAGTGGTCCAGTAGATGAGGATAGAATAGAACCGGAACCGGGAAAGGTGCGCTTCCCACACAAGGCCGGCGATGAAGAGAACCAGTGCCAGTATCATCCATACCGGAGGATGCCAGGCGCCGGGTACCTCGAGGGCTATCGTCATGATGACGAAAACAAGAAGGATTTCCCAGGCAAGGGGATGTATCCTCCAGATTTTTTCCGAAATGCCGGTTTTCGGCACTGAGGCCGTGGCCCAGTAGAGAAGCACCAGGATGGCGAAGATTTCGATGAGCAGGCGCACCTTGATGAGCCCGATGAAGAGCTCCGACTGCAGGTGGACCATGATATGGCGGCCGAGGAAGATGAGTATAAGTGCGTATCCTCCCTGGAGAAGGAACCGCGCTATTTCAGCGCCGGTCTTGTTGCCACCCGATGTCCTGTTTTTTATTCTGATTGATAACTCGAGATAGATGAGAGAAGCTGCAATCCAGACCACACCCGGTATAAAGGGCGATATCGGGTTTGTAACAAAATAAACGTATATGATAAAGTGCAGGGTGAAAAGATAGATGCTCGGCCGCGCGACGTGCTTCTTCCAGTAATCAAACCATGATAGTTTCGCGGCCGCCAGGGTAATGAGAAACAGTGGAGCGCCGTATATCGCGGATTCCGCTATCTTGCCTGTTAAATCTTCGCCTAGATGATACCATGACAGGGCATGAATACCGCCGACGAGAAGGAAGAGGCCGGCCCAGAGGCCAGCGGATTGTATCTTCTGGCGGAGCATGAGGAAACCGATGCACAAGGCGGTCATAACGTATCCGGACCAGGCGTACCGGTACAGATACACGAACATGACGAAGGCCACAACAGCAGAAAAGATACCCCCGACGGACAGGTCGAGGGTCGCGTCATCCTTTTTAAGCAGGTTAATGATGTCGATACGGTCTGACGCGTGCTGCAGCGAATAGATATGGAAGAGCGTCTCCAGCGTAATCATTACTGCGAGCATGATGGGATTGCGCACTTGCGTGAACTGGTCATTATAATCGAGAAACGTCAGGGCGGCTATGACGAAGACCGCTAATGAAAGGTAATGGAGGATGACCCCGATACGCCGGAGAAGCATGTCCTTCTCTATCATCATGACCATGAGGAAAACGAAAACTTCGAGGTGGAGGACGCCGGTTATGAGGAAGGCGTCGGCGTCCCACCGGCCGAGGGTACAGACGGCGATGATCATGAGGGCTTCGGCCACCAGGGTGTCGGTCACCTGGAGCCAGCGGATCGCGAGAGACTTGGCCCTGCGGGATAGCACGAATGCGGCCAGGCCGGCAGCGGCCAGGACGATGGCGTTCCACTTTGAACCGGTGGTGTAGCAGATAAATCCAATCCCCATGAAGAACCAGTTCATGAGATGCACCAGAAAAGGAAGGAATTTGAACAGCCGGGCTGAATATGTCTTCCGATAATGGACGATGCACGCAGCCATGCCGACCAGCGCGATGGTTGCGAGCCCGGTTATCCGCGGGGCGGCCCAATGGGAAAGATTGATTTCCGGTGTTATGGAGAAATACCAGTAGAGATGATAGCTGAAGAATCCAGCCAGGGTGACGATAAGGTGGTATTCCCAGTGGCTCCGGTAGCTCATAATGATGCCGAAGAGCGCGACGATTCCGGCAATCCCGAGCGTTACCGGGGTGCGCGGCGCCACCGCCAGGGCGGCGAGGCTGATGGCGACATGAAAGGATCCGAAGATCTGACTGGGTCCGATAAAACCGAGAACAACATTCAGGGCGATGCCGAATACCAGAAGCGACAGGGCAATGGACTGGTCGTATATCCACATAAGTCCCGGTATGCCTCCGGCTCCCAGGCAGGCAAACAGGATGATGGCGCCGGCGGCGCTTCGAATGATGGACGAAATTTGCAGCCACCCCTTTTTTTTCCTCAGGTAGAGATGTATTCCTAGCAGAACAAGGGAGATGACTATCATCATGATAAATCGGTTAAGGGGAGAAAGCCGCAGGGCGGCGTAGATGGCCAGAAAGGTTACTCCTAACACCATGATGATGGCGCCCACTATGCCGGTCCAGTTTTCGATGAACTGTTTCTCAAACTTTTTCCATATCGGCGATGCCGGTTTCATTTCCTTCAGGGATGGTTCACGCTGCTGGACGGTCACATCCGGCTTTTTCTCTGCGGGAACGGTTTTTTTCGCCACCGGTTCCGGCTGTATCATTTTCGGGGCTGCGGTTTTAGGCTTTGATTCGTACGCGGGCTTCTTATCTTCAATTGTCGAATCGGGTTCATATCCCCGGTCGGGTTTTTCCATCATGGTTGCCGTTTTTTGGGCCAGCAGTTCCATGGCCGATAGCTTTTTATATAATTTATTGACGCGTCTCCAGAGGATCACGATGAATATAAAGAGAGCGATTATCAGAATTAAGGTTAAAGTTCTATCCATGAGCACATTCCCCCTACAGTATCATCGTAATAATATTAATCGGCTAGGCAGGCATTTCAAGCTTTTTTTATTCCATTTGCTTATCATACCTTCTATATACCGGTCTTTCTATTGTTTATATTCTTGACACGGCCTGCGATTTTTGTTCGATATTAAAACCGGCCGCGCGCCGATCGTTGATCCATTACAGGAGGCACCCATGCATGTTTTTGATGAAGATATGACTCTGACAGGGGTGGATCGGCTCTGTTATAAGGGAACCGTATCCGACAACTGGTCGGTGAACGGCACTCCCAATGGCGGGTACCTCATGGCCCTGACGGCCAGTGCCATGATGCAGCTGAGCAGCAAGCGGTCAACGCCGATCGTGACGGCCAGTTACCTGTCCCGCTGCGTTCCCGGCGAGGCGGAACTGATCGTTGAAGAAATTTCTCAAACGACCCAGTTCAACCGCCTGCAGGCCAGGCTCACCCAGGGAGGAAATGAAAAGATCCGCGCCATGGGGACCTTCGCCGATGAAAAAATAGAGTGTGTTCTTGAGCGCTATGAAGCCACGGCGCCCGACGTGGCACCGCGGGAGAAGTGCGTCGTTCTGCCGGCGATCCCGAAGTTCACCATCATGGAAAACATGGACATACGCCTGGACCCGGTCTGCGCCGGATGGATGCAGGGCAGGCTCACGGATAGATCCGAACACCGGGGCTGGATCAAATTTAAGAACGACCGTCCGTATGACATGCTGTCCATATTGTTAATCGCGGATTCGTTTCCGCCCCCCATATTCGCAACCCAGGGCATGGCGGCCTGGGTGCCTACGATAGAATTTACGGTAAATGTCCGGAGGATTCCTGAAACGGAATGGGTGAAAGGCATATTCCGCACGCGGTTTGTCACCTGCGGCCTTCTCGAGGAAGACGGGGAATTGTGGGACGAGAAGGGGAACCTCGTGGCAGTATCGAGGCAGATAGCGCAGTACCGGAGCGCCGTCAGATGAGGCGTGCATTCATCCGGTTCCTGTCCGCTCCCTGATTCTATGTATGAGACGCAACGGCATATGCCCGGTCTCGAAGGCGCGTCGCGCGCGACGCTGCCGTCTCATT
>Ga0154692_120_pt12 | contig 14259 bp, 10 predicted proteins | sample Rifle2008BG13ft_FD_116121 | JGI IMG/M metagenome (GOLD analysis project Ga0154692, IMG submission 116121) | Spirochaetes bacterium RBG_13_51_14
CGCCGTTAATACCACCGATAAAGGAAACAACCGCGTTGATCTCGTCGCCGATCTTAATGCGAATATTGCAGATCCCAAAAGGCTTCACGAACACTCCATAGTGGGTTTTTTGGAAAAAGAAAAAATTTTCAATATACACCTGGTTGAGGTCCACATCTGACTGAAACACTGCCTGCATCACCGGAGGATTAACGGGTGGTTCGACCGGCGGCTCAACCGGGGGCTCAACGGGCGGCTCGACCGGGGGTTCGACCGGGGGTTCGACCGGATTTATATCAGCATTGTTAACGCTGCCGATTGCAGTAAAGGGTCCGCCCGGGTTCTCCGAGCGATACACGTTATATGACACGGCGTCTTCCATCAGCTCCCAATCGACGCCCACCATATCCGTATATTCACCATCGGTGGCCGTGACTGAAGCAGGCCCATCATATCCTGTACTCGGCGTTGGCGGCGGCGGAATGGGCGGGTCAGGTGGATCTTCCGGATCCGGAAGAGGCGGCGGGTCAGGCGGATCTGGAGGTTCTGGAGGATTATCCGGCGGCTCGGACGGATTTTTAACAAGACTGCCCGAGAGCGGAAGAGAAGAATAATCGAATCCGCCACTATTACAGTTCGATAAAAAAGAAATTGAGCCGATAACTATCAAAATTATTATTCCATATTTTTTCATACTATAACTCCGTTATATAATGAATTAAATATTTTATAATTTTACTGCTCAAGATATGCGATTATCATTATTGAGAATATTTATATTATATTTATATACAAAAAGACATTTCCGGTCTGGCAAATATCTGGTACGCCTTAAATTGGCTATTATGCGTTAAGAGTTCATATAATTGAACATAATTATAATATATGTTAACAAATTTATTAAAATCTTCTATATTTTTATCCGTCTGGCCGGATTTTTTAATATTTATAATATATCCAAAAAATAAAGTATTGTCAATCCGGCATAAGTTTCCGTTTAAAAATTTTTAAATTTTTTATAGGTTTGGTTACTAGAGCACAGAATGTCAATTAATATCATACAATATCTATAACTTTATTGATGCCAATGATTATATAATAGATTTCTTGTATATCCAGACAAATATGCTTTTTTAGCAGCATGGCCACAATATATAGCATAAACAATCATTTGATTTGAGATATAACACTTTTTTCTATTTCCATCTGCGTTATTTATACGCCACATGAATCGCGGCGATGCCGGCCAGGAGCGGCCGGTATTCAACTCTATTAAAACCGGCTGCCCGAAGGAGTTCCGACAGTTCCTCCGGCTTGAAATAATTCACCGCGGAATAGACAAGGTAGCGGTACGCGCCGGGTTTGCCCGATATAAGCCCGCCCATAAAGGAAACCGCTGCCCGCAGATATAGGTGCGTAAAAAATCGTACGATTCGCTTTCGCGGCTGGCTGCTCTCCACAATTACAAGCTTTCCGCCGGGCATGAGCACCCTGAGCAACTCCGACAAATGGCGGTGACGGTTCGGGTTGCGGAAGGTAAGGTTGCGGAACGCGAATGCGGTGCCGATAACGGGAAATGAGCCATCTTTAAAGGGAAGCCCGGCAGCGTCGCCCAGGACGAACCGCGTCCCGGATGCAGTCCCGGCCGACTTCTGCCGGGCGGCATCAAGCATGGGCATGCTGAAGTCCACGCCGCAGATTAACGTTCGCGTTCCGGCCTTTGCCGCCAACCTGATCGCCATGTCTCCCGTGCCGGTGCAGAGGTCCAGGACGCGGGCCGGCTCATTCTTGAGGCACTCCGCCGCTGCCATGGCGCGCCATTTCTCATCCAGCCGCAGGGTGAAGAGGCGGTTGATGATATCGTAGCGGTGCGGCACTTCCGAGAACATTCTCTGCAGGGGCCGGCCTTCACGCTGTTCTCTCAATGCACCACCTCCCGAACCACTAGAGCGCCGTTCGCCTGATAAGTTCTGCGTAAAACGTCATGATTTCTTCGAGGTTTTTGATACTGATCCGCTCGCCGGTGCCGTGGATCAGATTCATGTCTTCCTGGCTCAATCGGCTGGGGCTGAAGCGGAGTATCTGTCTGCTGATCGACGCAAAATGCCGTGAGTCCGTGGCCGCCACCATGAGGAACGGTGCCACAACTGTGTCTGGGAATAAATCCAGTATCGTGTTTTTCAGCGCGATATATTCCGGCGATCGTACGTCCGAAACGGGAGATGGGTCGCTTGAGTTCTTCCGTTCCATCACTATGATTCCCGGGTCATTGATGACATTTTTCACTCGGGCTGTAACGCTTTCCCGGGTCTCATCCGGAAGAATCCTGATATTGATCACCGCGCTCACGCTCCGGGGCATCATGTTCTCTTTATCGCTTCCCTTCAGCATGGTGGGCGCTATGGTGGTGCGGATCATGGCGTTCGATTGAGGACTTGCACTAAGCCTGCTCATCACCACCGGCTTGAAGAGACGTATGTTCGCGTACACATACCGGTACGGCGGCGCCGCTTCCCGTCCCAGGGATTCGAACATCGCCCTCACAGGGCACGTAAGGCGGGCGGGGAACGGGTTTCTTTCCAGCCGGCACAGGGCAGCGGCCACTCTGCCGACGGCTGTCCGCCGGGGAGGCATGCCTGAATGGCCGCCCGCTTCGTTGACGACAAGCTCGAGTGTCAGATACCCCTTCTCAGCCACGGCCACCATGGCCACCGGTTTCTTAACGCCGGGCATGCCGTCGATGCGGATAAAGCCCCCCTCATCAAGTACATAGGCGAGCCTGACACCCCGTTCCCGGAGGGTCCTGCTTATCTCAGCCGCTCCTTCCATCCCGATCACTTCTTCGTCATGGCCGAACGCCAGGTATATGGTCCGGGTTGGCGCAAAGCCATCGCGGAGGAGGCATTCCACCGCCTCCATGAGACCGATTACGCTGTTCTTTATATCCAGGGCACCGCGACCCCACACGAAATCCTTGTCGATTACCCCGGCAAAGGGGGGATGAACCCAGTCATTTTCAGTGCCCTGCTCCACCGGCACCACGTCAAGGTGGGCCATCAGGAGGATCGGTTCCGCACCTTCATTCGATCCCTTCCAGGTGTAGAGAAGGCTCAAGTCATTTACGATCTCGCGCGTAAGCATGCGGTGCAATAACGGATACGTCACTCTGAGATATGAATGCAGCGCCGTGAATTCGCGTCTGTCAAGCTTCGACTGGTCCTGGTGTGATATTGTTTTGAACCTGATCGCTGCGGCGAGATGCTCTGCGGCTCGGTTGACATCCATCCTCATGGTGAAATTAGTTGCGAGGTCTTTCATCAAATCCGTGTTCCCTTAATCATCCATCAATCAAAATTATTGACGAACTGGTCTTTTGTAACATAATTGGACTCTCGAACGAGTTTCCCGTCAACATAATAACGGATGTATGGAATCAGCCCGTTCCCCCATTTCGATTCCTTGAATCTTCTGAACTCGTTAAAATACTCCACCCGGTTGTAGATGAGCTCGTAGAGGCCGCAACCCTCTTCAAGCGAATAGATCCAGCTTTTCATGGCGGTCCACAGCGGACACCAATCCTGGGTCATGAGCACCGCCACTTTTTTATTTGACCGGTATCAGCCGTTCCATCATTAAAAAATGGTTGTCCTCCCTTTATGCCGGTTCATTAATTGATCCCTGCGCGGAGTTATACAGTGAGGATTAAAATATCATCGCTCGGCTGCCGGCTGAACCAGTCGGAGATAGAGTCGGTTTCCACGGTCCTTCAAGACAGAGGCCACGTGATAACGCAAGGTGACGACGCCGACGTTTTCATCATCAATTCATGCGCCGTCACGCTCCGGAGCGAGCGGAAAACGCGCCAGCTCCTGTACCGCGCTGCGAAGGCCGCCGGCAAGATGAGGAACGTTAAGATCATCGTCGCCGGATGCGCTGCCGATAAACCCGCTCGGCTGGGGAACATCTATTATATTCCCAACGACTACAAATTCCTGATACCCGATCTCATCAGCGACTGGGACCTCTTCCATAAGCTGGAGCCGACCCCTGATGCCCGCTTCCGCTTCGCGCCGCCCCTGAAATCGTCCACCAGCAGGGTGAACCTGAAAATACAGGACGGGTGCGGCAACTTCTGTTCCTACTGTATCGTTCCGCTGGCCCGGGGCGCGCCGCAGAGCAAGCCGGTCAGACAGGTGATCGAGGAGTTCACGCGTCTGGTCGAAGCCGGGTATAAGGAAATAATCCTCACCGGAGTGATGATCGGGAACTTTGAACATGAGGGCGTCGACCTGGCCGGACTCGCGGAACGCCTGCTGGCCCTGAGCGGCCGGTTTCGCGTTCACCTTACTTCAATAACCCCCGGCTCCGTGTCACAGAAACTGATCGGTCTGCTGTCGCATGAAAAAATGGTCAAGCACCTTCATCTTTCGCTTCAGAGCGGCAGCAACGCCATCCTGAGACGAATGAACCGACTCTACACCCGGGAAGAATATCTGTCCCTCGTGGATCGCATCAGAAAAAAGATCCCGGACTTTAACTTCACAACGGACGTCATAGTGGGGTTTCCTGGTGAAACCGAATCGGATTTCCATGACACCATCGACCTGATCAGCGCCGCAGGCCTTTCACACGTGCACACCTTCCGCTACTCGCCGCGGCCCGGCACCGCGGCAGCTGAAATGCAGGACTCGGTTCCGCAAAAACTTAAAAAGGAACGAAGCGGCCGGGTTATCGAGCTTTCCATGAAACAGAAACGCGAGTATTATACGCTCTTCAACAACCGGCAATCAGAATTCTTGAGCGAGCGGACGCGGGGAAATATAACCTCGGGGTTCAACCAGTACTACGCGCCTGTCGAAGTGAAAGTCAAGCTGCCCCGCAACGAGTTCTTTACCGTGACCACGGCGTTGGAACCGGGCAGATCCGTGCTCACGGGAATTATCTGTTGATCAATACTACTGATGTAGCGATAGGGAATGATACTGTAAAAAACCCTGAGTCAATCAATAGGAGTTTTAGTTATATTCTGATGGGCAGGATAACGATAGGTATTCCCTGGTGATAAAACCTGCGCTGGATCGCGAAAGCCGAATAGTTGTGAAGCCATCGGGTGAAGAAGGTGTCCTCGGGAAAAACAAGCTGTCCGGCAAAGAAGATCGCATTCGGGAAGCGCTCCAGTATTTTGGGCGCCAGGAGCACCGTTTCATCGATCACATCCACGGCAATGGCGGTAACGCTCTCCGCGTATAAGCCGTGCGCGCGCATATATTCCACGTATCGCTCACAATCACTTTCTATATGGCCGCGGAGGCTGTCCAGCTCTCCAGCGCCTTTAAACACACCGGAATCCACAAGGCCGATCTGGACGAAAACGAAATTTTTATACATTCCCTTGAAGAGCCGGATGATGGCGAACAGGGTGTGCAGACCGGTACCGGTGAATCCGTTCACGAAGAGCACCGCGGTCCGGTCAGTGTGATTGAATTCTATCTCCGGTTTTTTTCTCTTTCCGGCCTTCTGCTGTTCGCCGATATTCTTCATCTCCATATCAGCTACTTCCACCAGCCCGGTCAGCCGCTTGAGCAGCCTTCCGGTTTTTCCGTAATGGCGCCGTATAATGATGGCGAGCATGACCAGGGATCCGGTGATGAAGATGGTGATCCATCCGCCCTCATTGAATTTTAACACCACCACCGAAACAAGTATAAAAGTGGTCATCGTGAGTCCAATTCCATTGATAATGAGTTTTTTGCGCCAGTGGCCAACCTGCTTCCGTGATATCCACCAATGACGCACCATACCCAGCTGAGACAGTGAGAAAGTTACGAATACGTTGATACTGTACAAGATGACCAGGAATTTCACGGAGCCGCGCGAGTATATCATGAGCACGATGGACGCAATGCCCATTATGAGTATGCCGTTCTGGGTAACCAGACGGTCGTTCAGGGAGGCAAACCGACCCGGCGCCCACCGGTCCAGGGCCATGTTGGAAAGGACCCGCGGTCCGTCCAGAAAACCGGTCTGGGCGGCCACAAACAGCAGGGTCGCCTCTGATAGAAGAGTTATCAGTACAAAAATGCTCCCGACGCCTCCCCAGTTTTTCGTCAGCTCATCAAAGAGTGCCGCATTGAGCGTTCTTCCCTGAACAAACTGCACGTTAAACAGAAGATAAGCAAGCATAAGCCCGGCAACGGTAATCGACAGCGACGTTGCCATATAGTTCATGGTTCTTTTTGCCGTATGGACCTTCGGATCACGGAGAATGGGTATGCCATTACTGACAGCCTCAATGCCGGTGAAGGTTCCCGCACCCATACTGTAAGCTCTGAGTATTAGAAAAATCATACCCGAGATACCCACCTCGGATCGTGTGTTTTGTATCGCTTCTCTGGTGGAATTCAGTACAACCGGGATATTCCCCGCATGGGAAACTATGGCATAGGCGATGGCGAAAGCGTGGGTCACAATGAAGACAAGGAATATGGGAACAAGCGGCACCACGGACTCTTTGACACCGCGGATATTAAGCCAGATGAGGAGTATCACGCCAAGCACGGCAACCGGCAGCTTGTAGGGATAATATGCGAGGGGTAAAAAGCTGAATATTGCATCCGCGCCGCTTGCCACAGAAAGGGTGATGGTGAGCAGGTAGTCGATAAGGAGGGCGCACCCTGAAACCATGCCGACCGAAGGCGATATGAGCTTGCTTGCCACGAGGTAACCGCCGCCGCCGGCAGGAAAGAGCTCTATGATCTGGTGGTAGCTCGCGCTGATAACAAAAATGGTAATCACCGATCCTAGGGCGACAAAAAGGCTGAGGTGATAATGTCCCCCCAAGGCAAGAAATGCCTCTTCCGGCCCATAGCATGAGGAGCTGAGCCCGTCAGCCCCAAGCCCGACCCAGGCGAAAAAGGCTATAAGCGTCAGCTTGTGGAAAATCCCCGGATCTGAGATGCTCCGGGCATTACCCATCACCAGCTTCCGTACCCGCTCCAACAGCGATGGATCTCTCTTCTCATCACTCACACGATTTCTCCATCCGGAAACCTTAGATTCAATCACAACCCAATCTGGTTTCCGGGTCTCTCCAAAGGCCGTGCCGGTAACATTACTACACAGTTTATCAGGTTGAAAATCACAACACCTTACAAAGATGATTTTTTTTTGTCAATCATTAAGAGAAATTATCCTAATTCAGAAAGCCTTGACGGAGTAAATACCATAATTTATAATATCAGATGTACCGCCATTTTCAAAAAGCAATACTGGTGAAATGGAGCGTTATTGATTATGGTATCATTTAGATTTTTTATGCTGTTTCCAATCTTAATCCTCATATTCCTTTGCTGTATAAAAAATGATTTTGAAACCAAACTGGTTGGAACCTGGCAATGGACAGGCGATTCATGCAGCGAAGAAGGGAATTGCAAGCGTGAAATTATAACCGATGAAGATTCTTGGGAACGATACGGCCGTGATGGCCTGTTTCAGTCAAAAACATTGTTCTTGAATTTTTTTATCAGCGTAACCTGGTTGCCCGCATCGTTATACCGTATTTCATCGAAAATCTTTTTCGACATCAGCATCCCCCGGCCATGGGGTTTGAACTCGAAATTCATATCAAGTATCTCTTTATCGAAAAATCCACGATGATCAAATCCTGCTCCGTCATCTTTTATTGTATACACTGCTACCTCAGAGTTAATAGCGAATTCAATGTGCACTCTGCGGGACCGGTATATCGGGTCGACCTGGCGTTTCGTAATAAATTCAAAATAATTTTCCGACTGCAGAGCCTCCGATTTTTCCTCAAAGGATATTTCCAGATTGCCGTGCTCGATTGCATTGATAATCATTTCGACAAGGGCCAGTCGCATCAGTTCAACGTTGTCGATGTCAAGGTATCGCTTGAGATTCCGGGTGATGCGGTACGTTACATCGCCAACCAGGAAGAGCTGATTCCCCATTATGAGTCTCTGTTTTTCCGAATTGAAAAACTTCATTAGCTCGTCCTCGACCACCCGAAATGCCCTGCCCATGATCAGATTGCCTTCCGTAAAGTTGATATATTCAAATCTGATACTCATTTCGACTGGCTCACTGTTGAAATTTGATTTGAAGGACGTTTTAAAGTTCAGGGGCCGCCGGTTCCTCGCGAAGAAATCAAGCTTTTCATGAACGAAATTCGCGGCCTTCATGTTGCGGTCTGGCGATGTGTACAGCAGTTCCAAAAAGTTCTTCGAGACAATTTCTTCCGGCCGCACGTTTAAATGATTCATAACCGCCCAGTTCACGGTCAAGATATTCCAGGCGTCATCAAGAGTGAAAATAATATCGCTGGATCCTTCAAAAAGGCTCTTGTATTTCCGTTCGCTCTCTTCCAGCTTCATTTCATATTCGAAACGAGTGAAGGCCGTCTCGATCGCAACGAGCAAATCTTTTTCCCGATACGGTTTAATCACAAAACCAAAGGGATATGATTTCTGAACTTCCTCGACGATCTCACGGTCAGAATAGGCGGTGGTATATATAACCGGTACGTTGATCTTCTTTCGTATCTCCTGTGACGTCTCGATGCCGTTCAATGTTCCCGGAAGCTTGACATCCATCAGGATGAGATCAGGAGGGGTATCCATGCATTTACTGATGGCCTCATCGCCGGTTCCCGCACTCCCAATGACCGCATAACCGAGCCCCTCTAAGATTTTTTGAAGTTCCAACGAAACGATACGGGAATCTTCAACGATGAAAATCTCTCTTCGTTTCATACTGTATCATTCAGGACGGAGATATTCGCTTCTGTGATCGAGAGAAGGTCATGCTCTTTCATAACGTATAATCATTCGCTCACAGAACAAATATACACATTAAAAGTATCATGTCAATATTTAATTGACATGAATCTGAAGCTCGTCAATATTGCGTTTCACCATAGAGAAACGGTCATTCTGATGAGACTCGTACAGGGAATCCCCAGCGCATGGAATTAAAATTAAATTCGCAAACGGCCCCGCCCTGTCAATTACATCATTCCGTATATCATCCGAAAAGCTTGGAATACGATTCTATCATATAATAAAAATAAGGATCCATGAAAGCTTCGTCACTCATTATCATTACCGCGCTTGCTTGCTGCCTGCGCGCATTCAGTCCCGCCGATGGAGCAGATACCAGGCCTGCGGATAACCTCCGTGCCCGCATCATCAGCACGGCGAAAAGATATCTCGGCACCCGTTACAACTACGGCGGAACGAGCACGAAGGGATTCGACTGCTCCGGATTCGTTCGTTTCGTGTATCAGGAAAATGGGATCACGCTTCCCCGGTCAACGGTGGACCAATTTAAGCAGGGGAAAAAGATAGAAATGGCCGTCATCCTGCCGGGCGATCTTGTTTTTTTTCGAATATACGGCGATCGCATATCGCATGTGGGAATATTCGTGAGCAGATCAACGTTCATACACGCGCCATCGTCCGGGAAGCAGGTTTCGTTCGCTGATATGAACATTGAGTACTGGAAAAAAAATTTCGCCGGAGCGGTAACCTACATCGGCACTAAAGCCGCTCCAAATTCGATGCCGAACAAGACAGGCGAAACGGCGATCAGATAAAATCATCCTAATCTGTGTGAATAAAATGCCCATCGGAATCACTTCATCTGGAGGGTGTTGGACATGAGTCGAACACCCTCTTCTACCAGGCTGTTGATATCTATCTTCGAAATGGTCCTTTTATTGATAACGAATAAATAGTAATTAATACGAAAAATAGCCCCGATAACCGCGTTGCTGGCCATCTCAAGGTTGATATTTTGGGGGATATGGCCCTGTTTCTGGCCCAATACTATATCATGCATTATGACTCTTAATATTTTCCCTTCAAATTTCCGCATGATCGGTTCAAATTCTTCATTGACCCCGATCCCTATCCTCAGAATTATATTGGTGCGATCCTGGTTTTCACTGAAAAAGAAAGCGGTCTTTTGGAGCCGGTGACGCAGAAAGTCAATCGCATACTCAATACCGGGCCTGTCTCCCATATAATCTTTCATATCAAGGGCTACGGCATTTTCCCAATCACGTATATATTGTTCCAGCAGCGTTGAAAAAATATCCCTTTTATTTTTGAAATACTGGTAAATGGTGCCCTTGGCCACCCCGCCCATCTTCACGATATCTGAAACCTGGGTTTCGTAGTAACCCTTTTGCGAGAAAACTTTTTCAGCGCACTTGAGAAGCTTACCCCGTGTCTTTTCACCTTTTTTCATGTCACAATCAATTATTGATGAATCAATTTCCTGTTAAAATTTATCAAATTTATTAGTTTAAATTCATCTGTTCGTCAAAGCACGAGCTTATGTAAAATGACAAAACTGAAAAGTCAATATCTTAATTTTAGTAATTCCCGGATATTGGAAATGATCTTTTAAAATAATACAAAAATATAAACAGAATTTATGGCCGGCTGATTATATTTTTTAGCCTGATAGTAAAAAATATCAGGCACTTAGAAAATAAATTTTATATACATAAATAATAAATTGTATAATTATAATGAGTATCCAGAGTATGGATCAGGCGTTGGATATCAATAATAATCCCTAATAAAAGTCCTACATAAATTCTTTAAAAGTCTTATGTGGGGTCAGAGTAAAATTCCATTCATCAATAATCGCTCAAAACTTACAAAAATAGGCTTTGATACCTGTATCAGGAAGGATATAAGGGAAAAACGATCGTCTTCTTGAAAATCCACTTTATTATATGTTAATATTGAGCAGAATATTTGGAACTGAACTGTCAGTTTTTTTTGTTGACATATTTTAGTAATTTTTTTAAATTAAAAAAAGAATAGTCTGCCCTAGCATAAACAAAAAAAAGTATATTAATTATCCCCGGGGCTATTCCAAAATGATAGCGGGATTTGTTTTAAGTCCAAGTGAAATCAATGAGGACTTATTAACGTATTAAACAGGTACAGAATAACTCAGATTTGGATTTAAAGTATAATTATAAAAATAGACCGTCCGGCCGTTTTAATTTTTGGGCAGACTTTTGAATGAGGTTTATGTGTGAACAAAAATTTTCGATTACTTCATTAATGATGCCCATCAGAGAGCCATTTATTTCATCGCTGGTTCTCGCAATGTTTTATTTATCTTAATTATATTTTAAATCATATATTTTACCAGTGTCACGTCATCCAGGTTCCGGCCAAAGCCGTGATCATGATTATTGGTACCGGCACATAAATCAGAAGCCGGAGGCAAACGACTTAGTGACCGGAGTTCAGCCAAACCGGATTCCGGGAATGTCTGAGAGTCTCTCGACACTGCTATGGGAGCTGTACAGCACATTACTATACTATGATTAATACTCTGTGAACCGGTTATTCGATCAAGCGGGTCATCTGTTTGAGAAATACGGGTTCCAGAAATTAATAATAGGTAATCTGCGGTTATCATCGTATGCATGATAACCCGAAAAAATTTATAGGAGATAATGGGTGCGACAATGAAATCAAAAAAATTATTAATTCCAATCACATTTTTATTTTTCACCGGCATATCCGCGAACCTGTTCGCGAGCAGTTTCGCCGACACGTTCGGCTTTTCCGCAGAGGGAATGGCCCGCGGGAACGCCATGACGGCCACCGTCAACGACTGGTCGTCGGTATACTATAACGTGGCCGGCCTGGGCAAAACCCAGAATATAACAGAGGCGGTGCAGGAAGGCGAGATGACGCTCAAGCTCCGCAAAGAGGGGGAAGAAACAGATGAGAAAAAAATATATCCCAATCAGATCGCGCTCGGATTCATGTATGTAATTCCCCAGATGAATTTAAATATTCCCCAACGTTACTGGTACGATCCACCTAATCCTAGCTTCCCGCTTAAGACGAACGCTAAAGATATGGAACCCTACGGGTTCACCACCGTGGGCGCAGTCGTGGATATCAACAACTTATTCAAAATGCCTGACTTCATATCCTCGGCGCGTCTGGGCCTTGGAATGGGCATGAACGCGGACCTGAGCCTGGTGAAGGTCAATGACGTTGACCCGCGCACGCATGACTTCCTCAGGCACGGCAAGGAGATACAGCGGGCCATAATCATCATCGGCGGTGCGCTTGGCTACCTGAACGACGCCATCGGCTTAGGCCTGGGCGTGAACCTCGCCTTTTCCGGAAAGGCCAATGCCTACATGGATACTTCGCTCACCGGCAATCCACAGATCCCGATAACCGAATCCATGATGGAACTGAAGGTGGCACCCGGCATTGTAGCCGGCGCATACCTGAGTCCGGGAAAGATCTTCAGCGCCATCGACGGGCTTGAGCTCGGCGCGTCGTACCGGCAGGAAACCGTATTAAAAATCGACCCCTTTAACGCTGGCGCGGGGATCCTCGGCGGCGTTATTGAAATGACTCTGATGCTGGCTATCTGGGACTACTACTCCCCACACGTCATCACCGGCGGTGTCGCTTATACCAGATGGGGACTGACGATCTCCGGTGATATAAACTACGAGATGTGGTCAAGGAGCACCCTGTCCAAGGTATGGAAATCCAGTTGCATCGGAATTCCAAAATACAATGATATAATGGTTTACAAGGCAGGCCTGAAGTATGATATTCCCCTTAACGTGGGGACTTTATCACTCATGACCGGGTATTCCTTTATCCCCAGCATAATAGGCAAAGACGCGGGAACAAAACCTGGCATCAGATTTGATTCGGTTTCTACTAGACTAGCATTCGGGATGTATAACTTCCTTGATAACGATAAGCATAACGCATCCCTCGGCTTCAAGTACACCCTGCCCAAGATGGGGAGGTTTGGCGGCCAGATTGTCTTCACAGTTTCGTACCAGCTCCAGTATCTGGTGCCGAAGAGCGTGAGCAAAACTGGCTTTAGCTACGACATTGGTGCTGGTACGCAAGATGATCCATTGCAGACGTATCTGCTCAACCCGAGCTACTCATACGGCGGCATGAACCACAGCGTGTTTGTTGAAGTTGGCATGAGAATCTGACACCATAACACAGCTACAATTTAAGAGGGGGCACGTGTGCCCCCTCTTTATTTTCCTATGCCTTAAACAACATTCTCATAAATAAACTTCATAACATCTTGGAAGCAGGTTGGATATCAGGAATTATTTAAATACTAAGCAATACTAATGTCTTATAAACATTTGTCCGGCCAGCCGGTATTGTTCATATAAGATAAATCATACCTGTGCGCGTATCTAACTCCGGGTCATGGCGACAGCAATTCAGCACATGATAGGTGAAGGCTGTGTCCGGGTTGCTTCCCGGAATAAGCAAAGAATTATTGAATATCACGAGAGTCCTGCTGTTTTTCTACTTACAAAATCGTGAAAAAATCTCATACTAAAAAATATATAAATCACACTATTAGATTTGACACCAACCGCGCCCTTTTCAGTATAGTCAATGTATCGCCGGACCTCGCCGCCACGAGGGCTGTCGAGTATATTGTCTCATTGTTTCCGAAAGCCATGTCCCAACGCCACACGGGTATGGGTCTGGGAATGATCTTTAAGTACCGCTGGAATAGTGCATGAACATACAGAAAGGAACCATTCGATACTGGTACGGGCGTCGGGAGTACGGCCTCTCTTTCAGGGTCGGCTCTTTCGCCAGGGCCCCGGGCATGGAGGTCTCCTCAGAGCTGATCCACCTCGACCACGGGTGGCGCATAACGGTTGCTCTGACCCCGCAGGGGTCGGTGAACGTCAGGGAGGCCTTTCTCGAGGCGAATTACCGCTTCACGTCCGATGACAGGATCTTCTGCAACGGCTACCAGTCCCGGACCGAGAGCCGCGAGTACGCTCCGCACGAACGGATGGGCAGACTGGCACGCTCCGCGCGCCGCTTCAAGGTTGACTGCTCCGGCGACTATCAATTCTACCCCTATACCGGCCGCAGGGGCATGCTCCACAGCCACGTCTACTGCTACATCCGGCAGAAAACCGGCGACCTGACACTCCTGGGATCGCTCATGGAAGAGACCGGTTATACCATCTACGCATGCGAGACGCGAAAAAACCGCATACAGATCATCAAGGAGGTCGAGGGTCTCGTCATAGCGGATCGGTACCCGCTTATGGATATTTTCCAGCTCCAGGGCCCGGAACGTGAAGTCCTCCAACTCTATTTTGAAACCCTTTGCCCCGGATTGCAGACGCGTGAGCCCGCCACCGGATGGTCAAGCTGGTACAAATACCACGCGAATATATCCGAGGATATCATC
>Ga0154692_108_pt3 | contig 14132 bp, 19 predicted proteins | sample Rifle2008BG13ft_FD_116121 | JGI IMG/M metagenome (GOLD analysis project Ga0154692, IMG submission 116121) | Spirochaetes bacterium RBG_13_51_14
TTCACCGGTACCTTTCTCATAAACGGATCGCTCAGGATAGACGGCAGGTTTGAAGGCAAGTTTCTCCAAGCTGAACAGCTTTATATCGGACCGACCGGCAAGGTGCGGACAAACGTCAACGCCGTTTCCGTCATCGTCGAGGGCCTTGTTATCGGCAATATCAACGCATCCAGCAGAGTTCTCCTCATGCCGTCATCCAAGATACTCGGCGATATTAAGACTCCCGAGCTCATTATCCAGAACGGCGTCATCCTCGAGGGGCGCTGCACCATCGCGAATGACCTTCGATCCTCCGCCAAGGACCTCATCAGCGTGGAATACGAGAAGAACAAGATTATTCCTGAGGAGTTTCTTGCGAAAAGGACTTCTTAAAATCGGGATCACCGCGGGTGACCCCGCGGGTGTCGGTCCTGAAGTGGCACTGAAGGCTGTTAACGCTCTCCGCGACGACTTGATCATTCCTGTTTTAATCGGCCGAAAATCTGTTTTTCAGAAGAATTATCCTGATATTTTTTCCGGGTATGAAGCCATGACCGGAACGACCGGACATGCGCAGCTGCAGCCGGGGAAAAAATATATCTGTGATATTCCGCTCGATTTGCCGGTCCCGGTGCCCGGCAATGGCAGCCCTGAAACCGGCAGGGAAGCACTCGCCGCCATCGACGCTGCACTTGACCTGTGGCGCTCCGGCGCGATCGAAGCCATGGTCACCGGCCCGGTCAGTAAAAGCTGTATCGATAAGTCCGGCGTGAGATTTACCGGCCACACGGAATACATCGCCGGAAAAATCGGCGAGCCGGATCCCTTCATGATGATGTATTCGGAACGTTACCGGGTACTGCTCGCGACAACCCACGTGCCGGTCTCGGAGATCACAGGCCTCATCAGCCGGGACCGCCTCCTGAAAGTAATCCGCGCCGGTCATGCCTCCATCCGCTTGATTGACGGCGAAAGGGTCAAGCTCGCCATAGCCGGTCTCGATCCGCATTGCGGCGACGACGGTGCTATCGGCACTTTCGACCGTACCGTTACCGCGTCTGCTGTGGAGGAGGCTCAGAAAGAGGGCATTCCCATCGAGGGCCCCTTTGCCGCCGACACGCTCTTCATGCCCGGCAGCTGGGAACGCTACAACCTGGTCATCGCCCAGTACCATGATCAGGGCCTCATCCCCTTTAAGACACTTGCCTTTGACGAAGGGGTGAACGTGACCCTTGGGTTATCGATTGTTCGAACATCGGTCGACCATGGAACGGCTTTCGACATTGCCGGGACAAATACCGCCCGATGGAGCAGCATGATGAATGCAATACGAGTTGCGTATTCCCTGGCGGTGAAGCAGAATCAATAGCAGGTTATGAAAACCATAATTCCGGGAGGATATCGCCATGAATTGGATTGATACTGGCCGGTGAGGTGCTGCAACCGTGCGGTCCAAATACCCCGCCGGCAATCGTCGATACTATTGAAGCCGCAGGGTATTGACGATTGCCTGGGCGAAATTGCTCAGAATCTGCTCAGTGTTTGCGCCCTCGGCGTTAACGAAAAGCGCTTTCATGAGATATTTATTTTTTTTTATTTTAACAAGCGACCTGATTTCACCTTTTCGCAATGATTTTAACATGACATTATTATCGGTAAATGAGAATTTTTCGACGCCCTGTGAAAAATAATATATGACGATTTCGATTCTGTCGTACGCGGTATTCGCGTCGATGGCTTTAGGAAGATAGGCCCTAACATCTTTTTTTTCCAGATTGATGCCGGTGGGGATTTTTATGATGATCTCGCCCGCGGTGGCGCAGTAGCAGGATATTATTGTTGTCAGCAGTAATCGCATGCCAGCTCCTCAGGGTATGGATTTCGAATAACAGATCAGTTACATCAATAGACCTAGGCAGTGAAATTGTAAATACTTAATTCAAAAAAACCGGTATGATCTCACGGACCTCCTCCGCCGCTGCCTCTTCTCATCAAATAAGAGCCAGATTTCTAATCATGTAATAGTGATTTTATACCGAAATTACTTCTTAAGAGTGTATCCCAAGCATGGGATGCACTCTAAGAAGTACCGGATGTACCGATGTCCCACAGCAACAGGATGTGGGTTTTGGGACGCACTGTAAACATGTTTTTTTTATTGTCATACACGTCGCTCCGGTGTATACTGATATGTGGGGATATGCTATGAATGAAGCACTTTTAATAAAATCAGTGTTCTTGTTCATCGTCATCTGGGGGATCGGCATTGCCATGCTCTGGTTCAGGCCCCGAATCGAGATCATATGGAAGATCATTGCAACGGTTATTCTGATCTTTTATATATGGTTCTTCTTAGATGAGATCAACAGCGGCTATGCAAGCTTTACCGCCGGCTGGTACGGGTTTATCCTTAATTTTTTTAAAGAAATCCTGTCGCTCGTATTCGTGAACCTCTTTTTCATCTGGCCGCTCGCGCTGATCATTATATTTTACAAGACAGACGCAATCGGCGCGGAGAAACTCCTCAAATTCCTTTGCATGCTCACACTTGTTCTCTGGATTGTCTTCATTATATATTTCTTTTTCAGCAAGGGAATCGATCAATTCATTTTTAAAAATCTGAAAGAGATGGTGCCCCATGCGAAATAGACTCACATATCTCGCGGTGATCGTTGTTATGTTGCCAGTCCTGGCAGGTGCACCTGTTTGGGCACAGCGGGAAAATTCAACCGAACTCTATCAGAAGGGAGCACGGCTCGCCCTCGACGGGCAGCTGGATAAGGCGATTTTGGTATTTAATAGGGTGGTGGATATCAGTCCGTATTACTGCCTGGGTCACTATGGACTGGGGAAGGCCTATCTATACAAATACGGCATGGTCGACGAGGCGATCAAGCACCTTAAGACATCCGTGAAACTTGACCGGAAACTGGTGAAAGGATATTTTTACCTGGGCATCGCGTATTTTATGGCTAAGAAGTATCCTCCGGCTGCGTATGCATTTAAGATGGCGTATAATTACGATAATTCGTACAGCGAGTCCCTGTATAACCTTGGTGTTGTGTACGAAATCATGGGTAAAAGTTACGAGTCCATGATCTATTTTAACAAGTACCTCGGGGAAAAAGACAAGGAGGATGAAGAGATTATTTTTTAAAAGTTATCCCGCCACCGCTTTTTTTTCATAAGCCTCCGCACAATACCAGCGATCGATGATCCGTATCTGTCCTGGATTTCACGAATGCACCTCCGCCGTTCATTCGGCGGTTCCCTGCAGATTAAGCCATAGAGGCACATAGCCGTTATGTTATCATTGATAGTCATAGATTCTCCGGTGATATTATCGGAACAAACATAATCAAGACTAAACGGCTACGGTTTTTTCGATTCAGTGGAAATTTAATTATTCTATATTATATGAAAGAATGCAGGCATATTTATTTATCAATATGATGATACAACTATTCCTTAAATGGCAGACCCTGTTGCCGTAATGCTCGAATTTGTTACGAAGATAGGATTTGATACCACCTAGACCTTGAAGAGATTCCCGGCTTTCTTTTTACCCAGTTCGCGTTCATAATCGCTATAGTCAACAAAGATGAGGTCAGGGAGCTTCCTTTTTGTCCTCATGACGATATCGAATTTACCGCCTTGTGCCTCTTTTGATGTGACGTATTTCAATTCCCTGCTGCACGACGGGCATTTTTTCAGGTCCTTGAGCTCAATCCCGATCTTTTTGCACGCGGGGCAATGCCCGTACTTGTCGTCCACAATTATGATGTGGTCCTCGATGTCCTTGAGATCTACTTCAGACCATACTCTAATATATTCCATATATCGCTCCTGTTTAAACGTAGTACTAATTTATCTCAAACATATCCCCTTTCTTAACCTGATATTGCCTGACGGCCTCATGGGGATTTCTCAGAAAATAATCATGTATGATTTTCTGCATGATGCAGATCGAAGTCTCTTTCCGTAACATCGTGAACAGCTCATGGCCGTAATAAACATTTTTTGCATAATACGCGCAGAAACGGTGGCACCTGCTTCTGTGGAGCCGCTCCGGCAGGTATTGCTTAATATAACCCAGTGTACGCAGAAAGGTTTCACGCACATCAACGGTGAAATCGTTTGCTCTGTCACTTAAGAGGTCACTGATTAGCTTGAAGATCCAGGGTGATTTGACTGCCTCCCTGCCGATCATGATGCCGTCGCAGCCGGAATCCATCAGTTTTGCAATGCCGGTGTCTGGTGTGTCAATGTCGCCGTTGCCGATTATCGGAATGGATACGCGACTTTTTGCCAGAGCCACGAGACGCCAGTCAGCTGTTCTCCTGAAACCGAGTTTCGCATAGCGGGGATGCACTGTTATAAAGTCCACTCCCTCGTTTTCTAGCATTGCGATGAAATCAACGAAATTATTTTCATCATTCCCATCCCAGCCGGTGCGCATTTTTACTGAAAGCCGCGCCCGGGTGGCTTTTCGACAGGATCGGATTATCTGCTTTGCTTTTTCTAAATCCGTCAAAAGCCACGCGCCCTGTCCCCTTTTTACGATATCATGATTGGGACATCCCATGTTGATGTCAACGGCGTAGCAACCCTTCCCGGATAGTATGGCGCATGCTTCGGCCATCACATGGGGATTGGATCCCACAATCTGGTATATGTATGGATCATCGAAATCGTATTTCCGATCCATGGGTTCGTTATGAGAGGCTCTCGCTGCGATCGCTCCGGCGGACAGCATCTCAGAAAACAGTACTACCTCTGGGGAGAATTCCTTGATAACACGGCGGAGAGCCGGCGTTGAAGTCTCTGCCATTGGAGCCAGAAACAGCTTTCCGAGCAGGTTTTTCATGCTTTTCATTGTTGTGCAATACAGTATATTGTCAATGCTATTCTGAAGTTTGATTCGTATATTTGTTATTATCAAGCACTATTAACTCAACCAATAGTTAGCGGTGTACTATTTTGTTTTTTATCGATTTGAATAATATGATTTTTTTTAAAATCGTTATTATAAATCGTATATAGTATTAATATCCTTATTTTGAGGGGGAATATATGATAATTGAAACAACAGTCAATATTAATATTGATAACCTAAACAGACTTGCATTCGCATCCTTAACATCAGGCAGATCGAAGAATATTATTGTGTCTTCTTTATTACGACGATTAGCAGAGGATTCTGAGAAGCTGCAGAAAACATGGTCGCGGGTGCGATATCAAAACCGGGATGATAAACAAAACTGGCGTCGTCTGCATCTGACGCTCAGGCCTGATGAATATGAATTCTTCATAGATATGAGAATGGTTTTCAAACTTTCGGTTTCATACCTTATTGCTTATGCTGTGGAAAAATATCTTGATGAAATCATGCATAAAATACTAAGACGTACCGATAACTATAGGTATAAAAACTACATAGTATCACGAATTATTATTGATGGAGTCATCTGTTGGATGCAATATTGGGGCATACCGCGCACCCTGTTGATGTACCATGACCACGGCAATAATGCATTCATAACATAAACATCTATCAAGAATAAAGTGCACCATAAAATACAAATGTGAATCATTTGATGAATTGAAAGTTTGATTATACTTTTGATTGATTTCTCGAATTGGCAACATATTACTTGACGTCGAATGAATCGTATATCAAAAGGTCTCTTATTACAATTGAGGAGGGCATTGTGGAGCTGAAACGTCAAATTGGATTGATAACAGCAATTCTGATCATCATTGCTGATGTAATTGGGACTGGCATATTGACAACCACCGGAGAGGTTTTGAGTATGACCGGAAGCGCTTTTTCCATTCTGGTGCTTTTTAGTCTTGGCGGTGTCATCGCTTTAACTGGATCCCTCTGTTATGCCGAGATGGCAACCATGTGGCCTGAGGATGGGGGAGAATATGTCTACTTAAAAAAGATTTACGGCCCGCTGCCATCATTTTTAACAGGTTGGATCTCTCTCCTCATTGGTTTTTCTCTGTCAGCTGCGATGTCGGCAATACAGGCTACTAACTATTTCAACAAGCTTACACCGGATGGAATTATACATGGGACATGGCTGCCAAAATTTGTTGCTGCGGGTATGATTGTGATCTTGAGTATTATCCATCTTATCGGTGTTCAAAAGGGGAGTCTGGTGCAGAATGTTCTTACCGTATTAAAACTAGTAGTGATATTTTTATTCATCTCCCTCGGGTTTTATCTGCTCGATTGGACTGAGAGCGGTAGACTGGTCGGTGAATACTCGATTAAGGAAAGCCCGTCCATCCTTACCTATGGTGCGGCTCTTATTGCCATCATGTATGCATATTCGGGATGGAACGGTACTACTTATATAGCCGGTGAAATAGAGAACCCTAAACGGAATCTTCCGCGGGCGCTTCTTGCAGCCACGCTCCTCATTATTATTATTTATATTACGATAAATGTCGTATATTTAATGTCCGGACCAGGTGAACAATTATTGAGCGAATCGAAAGATACAGTTGGCGATTTCGCAGCAAAAAAATTATTTGGCAAGCAAATATCACCATTCTTCAATATTTCTTTTGTGATAATACTCCTTTCATCCGTTTCGGTGCAAATGATGATCGGTCCCCGCGTCACCTTTGCTATGGCGAGAGATAGAGCGATTTTCCACAGCCTGGAACGAGTAAATAAACGTTTCTTTACTCCAGACCTCGCGATACTTTTACAGATGGCGGTTGCTGTTTTTTATGTTTTCATAGGATTTAACGCAATTCTCAAAATGCTCATCTATATGGGATTTGCGTTAAGTATTTTTCCATTGATGTCTGTCATAGGCATGATATATCTCCGCTATAAGAGACCGGAAATACCGCGACCGTTTAAGGTTCCATTTTTCCCGATAATCCCTTTGATATATGTTATACTGACTATCATTATCATGGTATCAACCTTTATACTTACCACCTTTTATTATAATGAATATAATAAATATGCATCAATTACTGCAATTATGGTGGTTTTAGCTGGAATAGGTGCTTACTATATCTGGCGGATGATTCTTAAAATTATTGCTCATAGAAAAAACATGAAATCGTGAGGTGATATATGAGCGTGAGTGAATTAAAGACTTATAAAGGAAGGTATATTGTCTTCGGGGTTTTTGTTACAGTTGCCGTGTTGTTTTTTGTAATTCCTTTTTTTATGACTCTCTTTATGTTTAAAGCTTACTTTATTCCTACCGGGGCCATGGAAGATACCTTGCTCATCGGAGATCATATTTTTATGAAACGCATTATTTGTGGCTCGATAAATCGTGGTGACGTGGTGATATTCAGACCGCCGCATGATGAGGATAAGGATTATATTAAACGATGTATTGCCGTTGGCGGCAATACATTCGAGATTAGGAATGATAAGGTTTATCTGAATAATAAACCCCTGGATGAGCCATACGTGAAGGGTGCCACTAAGCCATATGATTTCGGGCCAGGCGGGCCTTTAATTGACGGTATTGTTCCGAACGGCAAAATCGTCGTTCTGGGTGACAATCGCGAAAATTCTCAGGACAGCAGACATTTCGGTTATCTGGAAGAGAAAGCAGTCAAGGGGAAGGCGGTCCTTATATACTGGAATACAAAAAAGATTGCTGAATCAGGTTTTTCTCATATGGGATTTATTAAATAATACCACCTGGCTGCATCAAAACGCTGTTCTGGTCTTTCCTATGTGGTTGGCCATCTTTCTTTATATATGATAAATAATTTCCCCCTCTCGCAGGAATAACACCGATAACTATACAATCACTATTTGATTTTCTCCGCGGTTATCAGGTTTGATTGCCCCGGCTTGTAATCATATCCGTAGCTGAAGGGAAGTTTCCCCGTAGACTTGGCATCCATGACCTTTTTAAGATCCTGCTGCATCCGGTTGGCGAAGAGGCCGATTGGTCTGTCGTAATAGCCATGAAACGTGAGCTTCCATCTGTCTGGCGTGAAGTATCTGAGCGGGATCCCGGAATCGTCCTGAACCAGGTAGTTCGTTTGAGCGAGGATGGCAGCGCGTATTTTCGTGAATTTATCATTATCGTTATGCATGAGGTATGAAGCTGATTTTATAATTGTTGCGTACGGGCCCTCCTTTTTGATGTAAGGAATAAAGTTGGGCGAATGAGTGTCAAGCGCGTAATCGATGACATTCAACATGTAATATCGTACCTTTTTAATTTTTCCGGAGTCTTTTCTGAATGTTATCTCCACCCCGGGAACCCGCGACTTTGGCGGATTCTGCCACTTGATTATATCGTCCGAAGCTTTACCGGGAACGACGTTGCTCTGAGCGTCAATGGCTATTGGCTGGGCATCAACCAGGGTGTAGCCGTTCATGGCAAGGAAGAAGATGATGACCCCCGTGATGCTGTTAAAGGACCTGCTGCCCATCTCCGCGGCCATCCCCTCTGTCTTGAAAAAATTCATGTGGAGAATGTCTCCCAGTGATCCCCGGAGGCCGTTCAGGCCCTGGATGATTTGACCTGCGGTCATGCTGTGCGGGTCCGGAATGATTCCGGGAGGCTCAAGGCCGAACAGTATGTAAATCTCGGCGTCAGGGAAAAAGGTGATGGCGTTCATGATGTCCGGACCGCTGAAAGGATAGAAGACATGATCGCTGTACCGTGAGGGCTTGTATTGCTGCCACCATTTGGTGATCTTCGCCATGTTCGGCTTCTGCATCTGATTCCATCCCGACTCCATCTGCCGCCGGTACGATTTATAAAAGTCTGCTTCGGTGAAGGGATATAATGTTGATTCTTTCGGTATATCCTTACCGGCGAAGAGGAGGGCCGTTTCGTTGAGTCGCGATGATTCACCGCTCTTTGCGTAGCCCTTATCATTCTGGGCGCAGTATAAAAATGAAATGACCAGAAAGAAGATCGAGGTAATGATTACGGGCTTTTTGTCGTTTAAATTCATTAAAATCTCCGGGAAGATATTCTCACGACGGAATGGATCCGTTGGCTGGAATAAATAGTAGCATCAAGGCTGCCATGTCAAGCTTTTGTCTTTCGGCAGTATATTTTTCTTGACTAAATTCTACTATTTTATAAGTACAACGTATGAATGATAAAAGCAATATGTCACTGAAGATAATGTTCTCTATTCGGTCGATTATCGTCGCACTGGCTTCAGGCGTGATCTTGGTCGGGTGCGCGAAGATCCCGGACCGGCTGGTGTCCCCGATGATTAAAATCGAACCGGCGGTGGTGGAAAACAAGGAAGCGTACAAAATCATGGTGAGCACCGGCATCCAGAATGAAAATAGCGATGTTGCGCTCGTCAATGTGAAGGGGAATATCAATTTTTATGATCACCGGAGCGACGGCACCGCGCTTCTGAGTGTTCCCTTTGATTTCCTTATCGTGCTCCCGTTTGATACCGGCATTATTGAAATTGAGAAGTTTTATTCCGAAAACGAGATCATGCCGCTGGTAGCCGCTCTGGGCTCAAATAAAGAGAAGCTCCTGAGCGAAAAGGGCCTGGAGCGGTCTTTCATCGACGATACAAATATCCGTCTGGAGCTGAGCAGCTATGAGAAGAAACATATCCTGGATGTATTGAAGGAACGTGTGAATGAAAAAAATTAATGACAGCAACATATATCTGTCCGTGGCGATCGCGGCGCTCGTCGTGGGTCTCGTAGTGGGAGCCGTTTCGTATTATTCAATCATCATCGTCGAGCCGAAGGTGGAGCGATTGCTCGCCGCCACGGAAGATGTGGATAAAAATTTCAAGCAGGCCTACCTGATCTTGCGCAATCCCCAGATTTTCGCCGGATACGGCAATTTTGATGCTGAAGGCATATCGGTCAAAAACTCGCTGGCTTTTTTCGACAAAAAAATTTATTACGGTGATGAGATCGATTCAACGCGAAAAGCTTACCTGGAACTACTCCTGGACAGGAGGGAAAAGGGATCGACGCTCGGCAGAAACACAGCCGCCTTTTTTATCGTCCTGTCCCTGATGTTTTGCACATTGTTCATTCATGAACGGCGTTCAGCAAATCTATAATCGGCATGTCGATCTTACAATGGACTCCGGCTTACTTTTTGGTAATCTTAAGATAATCTGCGATTAAAGATGAAAAAAAAGATTATGATCATTGATGATGAGGAGCCGATACGCAAGCTTCTCTCGAAGGTATTATCCGGTTCAGGATATGACGTTGTAACGGCTTCAAACGGGAAGGAAGCCCTGGAGAAGATTGAAGCCGTTTCAGTGGATCTGATAATGCTGGATATGAACATGCCGGAGATGGACGGCCTGCATTTTCTCCGTACAGTCAGGGAAAACGACATAACACATGTACCGGTTCTCATGATATCCGGGGAGGCGAATCCTGAAAATATTGTGGAGAGCTACAAGCTGGGGGTATACGACTTCATACGAAAGCCTGAACAGACTGAAGTGATACTGAAACGGGTCGAAAATGGCCTGAAAATAGGGGAAATTATCAACTTTAACGAATTCATCAGGGTTGAGCTCCTGATGGCCCGGAAACTGCAAAAGTATCTGTTTCCGGATCCTGCCGCGAAAACGGAGCGGGTCAATATCAACACTTGGTCGTTGCCCCTGTCCGATATCGGCGGTGATCTGTATGATTATGTGTTATTCCGTGACGATCGGGTCGTCTTTTTGGTAGCCGATGTCTCGGGCCACAGTATTTCAGCCGCCCTGTATACCGCTATCGTGAAAATGGTCTTCCGTAATGCCCTGCAAAAGTCAGAAATTCCGGGTGAACTGATGGGCATCATGAACCAGGAATTATCAAAAAATATCCCTATTGAATCTTTCGTTACCGCGTTCTGCGGTCTGTTTGATCCGATTGATCACGTTTTGCGATATGCCAATGCCGGCCATCCAAAGCCTTACTGTCTCAACAGGAACGGTTTTATTCAACTTGAAGGAAACGACTCGTTTCTGGGCCCCATTGCTGATGCTCAGTATAAGACATACACGTTTCCTCTGGACGGCGCGTCGAGTATTCTGGCGTTTACTGACGGTATTCTGGACATCGTAAACGATGATGAAAAGCCGATCGGCCATTCCATGCTACTCGATGTTCTGAAATTACGCGGTAAATCCTCACTCGAGAAATTCAAATTGATACAGAAAAACATCACCAGCGGTGAGGTCGTGGTGAATGACGATTGCACCATGATGCTGGTCGATCTGGAGTGAAATGCGGAAAATCCTCGTCGTGTCCGACTCCCACGGGAACAGCGCTAAACTCGGCAGGATCATCGCACGGGAAAAAACTTTCGACTATCTCATACACTGCGGCGACGGCGTTGATGATCTTTTTCACGTTAAAATACCGGAAGCGACGACTGTCGTTCGCGTGTACGGCAATATGGACCATAACAGGAACAACGCGCTCAGGATCGTATTTCTCACCATTGACCCGATCAGGGTGATGATCGCCCACGGCGATCAGTTCCGGGTGCACCATGACTGTGATTGGATCGAGCGCGAGGGGAAACTGAAGGGCGTGGACATTGTTCTGTTCGGTCATTCTCATGTTAAGTACGAGCGCGGCGGCAGGCCGATCCTGTTCAATCCGGGACCGGCATTTAACGGCAGCTACGGGATTATGATTGTCAATCATGCCATAAAACTCAGTCACGACAACCTGGATGACTAAAAAACGGCATCGCTACCGCTTTTTCGAGGATCCTCGGGCTATTGAAGCGCCGTCAGGCTGAAAAGGTGGGGTCTTTTTTTATCAATATTTCTTTTATCTTCGAATCTCCGGCTGAGAAGTATATGATAGGAGATTCCATGAGCGAGTATTCATCAATTAATCGTACATAATCCTCGTCCCGTCTGAGTTCAAGAAGATCAATTTCCCTGAATTTCTTATTCCCGATGAATATGGCCTTCATGTTATATCCTGTTTTTATTTGAATAGCTGATCGTGATTCATTGCAACTGTATAATTATTAATATATTTGTCCAGCATTTTTAATGCAATTTTTTTTGGAAAAATATTTTTTAAGAAAAAAATCTTTTTGTTATGTCTGATTGCACGGCGTGAGAGAGACATATCTTGGTCAAGAATTATTTTTCAGTAATTATAATTAATGCAAATTAAAAATCAGATAGCCTCTCGGGGTGTTTCCACAACGACGGACAAGAGCGTATTGAAACGCTTACTCGAGCGATATCAGGATTCAACGAAAGAAACACCTGCCGTTGGCCCCCCTATTCGAGTTTTTCCGCGGATTACGACATTCGATTGATAGGTTTCGGCTCGCCTTCACTGTGAATCGGAATGCATATTTGCAGATTAAGCGCTATAATACACTATACCTGATGCTGGATGCCTGATAACCGCATTAACAATCATAGATTTTGCGATTGTTAAAAAATGGATTCTCTGTTTTTAATCTGACACGCGGAATTATATCAAACTCCTCAGAGACTGCTTTGGGAAGCTTCATTTACTGAATTATTACCATGAATGTGCTTTTTTCGTCTATATTCGAAATAAAAACAATTGTAAATGATTCTATAATATTATATTTTACGATTGACTTTTAAATGAGCGATCATATTAATTGACCCCAAATTATTGATGCTATCTGTCTAATTTCCACTAGGTTTGATGAACCATGAAATTAATCGCAACTGCGGCAATCCCATTTTTAGTCGGCGCCTTGCTCCTGTTGGGGTCCTCCGGCTTATTTGCCTTCAAGTTTGACTTCACCACGGTAAGCGATATTGTGGATAATATCAAAAATACCTTCGGGAAGATTGATTCGTATCAGGCGAATTTTACCGTAGTATCCGAAAAGATGGGCAAAACGAACCGTCAGAGCGGCGTCATTAAATACAGGGCCAGCAACAAGTTATGCATAGAATTCACCCAGCCATATGGACAGAAGATCATTTCCAACGGTAAAACGATGTGGATTTATATACCCTCCATGAACGTAGTGGCCGAACAGGACCTCAATCCCGAATCAGATATCTTCTCGCCAGGTACCAAAAGCGGGCTGAACTGGCTTTTTTCAAAATATCATTACCGATTCGCATCTAAAGAGCAGCCGGAAACACAGGAAGACGGCACCAAGAGGTATACTCTGATTCTCAAGCAGAAGGAAAGCCGCAGCGGCTTCAGAAAGATGAAGCTGTGGATCACCCCGCGTTATTTTATTGCCAGGGCGGAGGGGGAGACATCCACGGGTAAGAAAGTGGATATATCCTTTTCAGACCTGAAGACCAATATCGATTTGCCCGGCGGGCTGTTCAAGTTCGACATACCGGCGCGCGCCCGCGTTATAAAAAATCCAATGATATCAGAGGAGTAGGACTTGGAAAGCATCGGCGAAAAGCTACGACAGGCACGGGAAGCCAGGAGGATAACGATAAAAGATGTGGTGAAGGAGACCAATATCGGCTCGGTTTATCTTCAGGCCCTCGAAGAAGAGAAGTTCGACAAGTTCCCCAGCGAGACCTACCTCATCGGTTTTTTACGGACGTACGCCGAATTTCTGAAACTTGACGTTGAAGGTATCGTGCAGTCCTACAAGGGATATAAAATAGGCGAGAGCGCAACTCCCCTGGAGGAGCTCACCAAGCCGACGAAATCAAACATCAGCATGGTCCTTTCGTCTTTGTTCAACAAGCACCGGAACATTATTTTAACAACTGGCATCGTGCTGGCGTTCATACTGGTGATCTGGGGCATAAAAGTGCTGGTTACGTCGGATGTGGATATTTCCAACGGGGATTCAACTGATACAATAAAAGAAGAATACGTGAAGAACAAGGAGCATGAGATTGAAAATCTACGGAATCTCCAGCTTATAAACAACAAGGGCTTTATCACCGTGACTAAAAACGAGGCGGTCCAGTTCATGGTTGATAATAAAGAGGTGGTTTTTCTTCTCAAATCAATTGACCACGATACGGTTTCGCTGGAGTTCCATCCCGGCAGAAAGGTGGAAAAATTCACGATGGATGAGCCCCGGACCCTTGCCATTGAGGGGTGTCCACGCGAGGTGACAATCACGCTCAAGGCTCGTACCGAGAACCGGGCCAAGATCATGGTCTCCCTGGGTGACAAGAAGGCCGTGGAAGAAGACAAGATAGCTAAA
>Ga0154692_155_pt8 | contig 14029 bp, 13 predicted proteins | sample Rifle2008BG13ft_FD_116121 | JGI IMG/M metagenome (GOLD analysis project Ga0154692, IMG submission 116121) | Spirochaetes bacterium RBG_13_51_14
ATATTCAGTTTTTTAATCCCCAGGCGGCGCAGGTCCCCGATAAAGTCGCCGAGCAGCGTGCCGTTCGTTGTGATGCAGAGCTCAAGATCAGGAAAGAGCTCACGGGTCTCCGCAACGATATCGATAAAGCCCTTCCGGACGAGCGGCTCGCCGCCGGTGAACCGCACCTTGACCACGCCCAAAGAAACGAATATGCCGATGAGCCGGACACACTCCTCGTTGCGCAGCACCTGATCATGGGGAAGCAATTCAACCCCTTCGGGCGGCATGCAGTAGGTGCACCGCAGGTTGCACCGGTCGGTGATTGACAGGCGCAGGTAGTCATGCTTCCGGGAATATGAATCTGTCAGCATTTATAAACCTAAATAATAAATGAACGCTCGATAATGCATGCATATCTGTCATGCATGATTTTGATACTGCCCGTATAATATAAATAAACATAAAAAAGATTGACAAGTATTTTAATATATATTGAAAATTTTTTCAAAAACAAAGTTACAGACACATCGAAAAGCCGTAATATTAAATGAATATCGCGATCGAGGCCTTTCCATTATCATCTGAAAAACTTACCGGCATCGGTAATGTTACGCTCAACTACTTGAGAGCGCTTGAAAAAATAGACGCCGGCAACAATTATTATATTTATACCTTCGATGATCTTCTCCATTTTGATATCCCCAGCAAAAACTGGTACCATGTGAACTATGACTACCGGATCAAATACGCCCTCTACCGCGTCACCGATGCCTTGACCAATCTGGAAAAACAACACCTGATTCTGCCGCGCAGAATCTCGCTCAGGATTCTGAAAATCATTCTTGAGGTGATAGATACAATATGCCGGTATTTCTGGCTCGCCGTTTCGATGAGGAAGAACAGGATCGACGTTTACGTCGGCATATTCGCCGATTTCTTCCCGCTGTTCTTTTTTTACCGCACAAAAAAGATCTGGTTAATTCATGATCTCGTGTGGAAACTTTATCCTGAGACGACAAAGGTAAACAGCCTTATAAATAATCAGTATATCACCCGGAACATGAATCGTGCCGATCTGCTGCTCTCGGTGTCTGAAAGCACAAAATATGACATTCAGAACAAATTGAATATCCATACGAAAACAATCACGCTTCATAACGCGGCCGACCGGTCAACTTTTTTCAGGGCGGATGCCGGATCGATCAAACGGGTGAAAAAGAAATACGGGATCTCAAAAAAATACATCCTCTCGGTCTGCACAATCGAACCGAGAAAAAACCTTGCCACCCTGCTTGAAGCCTACGCTCTGATGAAGTACCACGACCGGCATCAGCTGGTCCTGGTGGGAATGAGCGGATGGAAAAACGCATCGCTGTTCGGATTGATTGAAGCCCATATCGCGATACAGAACATTATCATCACCGGCTATATACCCTCCGAGGATCTTGCCCCGATCTATACCGGCGCCGAAGTGTTCGTGTTCCCGACTCTGTACGAGGGATTCGGCATGCCGGCCCTGGAAGCGATGCAGTGCGGCTGCCCGGTCATATCGTCCACCGCCTCGTCTATTCCCGAAGTGGTGGGGGACGCCGGCATCCTGGTTGACCCGCTCGACGTGGCGGGCCTGGCCGAATCCATGGAAACCGTGCTGTCAAATAAGAAATTACGCATGTCGATGATCAGGAAAGGTCTCGCCCGCGCCAGGCTGTTTTCCTGGGAAACGTCCGCGCGGCGCCTCCTGGAAATCATTCAATCCCTGTGACGGAACTCCGCACGCGCATGTCTCCCCCGGCGTCGCCTGTCATTTTTGATCAACGGCGCTCGATCCCCGCCGGCAATCGGCGAAGGTCACGAAATTCTTCCGGAAATACCGGTTATCCGGCTCGATCCGGCACGCCGCCAAATACATCCGGAAGGCCTCGTCCCGCTTTCCGATGATCTCGCAGATGACCCCCAGATTGTTGTAGCCGGCGGCAGCACCGGGGTCTTCCGCAAGCACCTCGCGGAAGAGTATTTCAGCCTCCCCGAACCGCTCCTGAACCGAAAGATCCACGGCCATGTTGTTGATCACAGCCACCGGCGTGCCGGATCGCATCCGCGCGAAATACCTGCGCACTGTGAACCGTGCTACCGCCGCCCTTTCCCCGCCGGATGCATCCGCGCCGCGCATGGATTCATTCCCCCGCTGCCCTCCCCTGCCGGGGCCGGCCAGGACATATTTTCGTTCGACGGGAAATTCCTGAAATGAATAGCACGATTCCAGAATCGCCATCGCCGCTGTTATCAACATGATAATCCGTGCCACCGCTCATCTCCGGTGATTATGAAAACATGTCATATTCACGCCGGTGTCAATTAAAAAAGCATGATCGCACGGTGCCGCCGGCAGCGCCGGGCGACAAACCGAATTAAGCCGTAACCTTTCCAAATTTTAATTGACTAATTTACTCATCTGCTTTGAATAGTGAAGCACCACAAATTGTATCCTGGAGCGTGTCCCCATGTCACGGAAGTGCCTTATTCCGATAGTAACACTCGTCATAGTCCTGTCCTGCTTCAAGAACTCCCAGGGCCTTAAAAAGACCGACATCCCGTCCCTGGTGAATCAGTTCCTCTCCATGCACGTCCAGTACCACTCGCTGAACGACGAATTATCCGGGCGGATCCTCGACAATTTCATCCTTTCCCTTGATTACGGGAAATACTACTTTTATAAAAAAGACATCGAGGGATTCAACAGGTTCCGCACCACCGTCGACGACTACATACTGAACAACCAGTTTTTCTTTATCGACGAGATCTATACAGTATACAAGAAGCGCTTCCAGGAAAGCAACCAGCTCATCAACGAGCTCGTCGCCGGCACGTTCGACTTCACCGCGGATGAAAAAATTATCGTGGACCGTGACAAGGTCAACTACGCGGAAACGAAGGAGGAGATGCGCGACCGCTGGAGAAAAAATATGAAGCTCCAGCTCCTCAATTACCTGTCATCGGACCAGAGCCTGGCGGTGGCAAAACAAAAGCTCGTGAAGAAATACGATCTTCTGAAAAAGCGGATTGACGAGATCGACGAGGAAAAACTCCTGGACCGCTTCATGAACGCGTTCTCCACCGCCCTGGACCCGCACTCCAACTACCTCACCCAGGAGGAGAACGAGGATTTCAGCATTTCGATGAAGCTGAAGCTCGAGGGGATCGGTGTGCGCCTCAAGTCGGAGGACGGCTTCGTTATCGTCGAATCCATCATCACCGGCGGTGCGGCCGACAAGCTCCCGGAAGCGATCAAGCTGAAACCGGGCGATAAGATCATCGCCGTTTCCCAGAGCGACGGCGAGCCCGTTGACGTGGTTGATATGGACCTCCGGGACGTGGTAAAAAAGATACGGGGCCCCAAGGGCACCGAGGTGCGGCTCACTATTTTGCGAAAAGCGGGTGAGGGAAACAAGCCGATCCGGATGATCGTGCCTATCGTGCGCGCGGAGATCAGCTTTAAGGTCAGCGACGCGTAATCGGAAACCTTTTTCATCGACAAAGAAAAGAAAAGGAAAATCGGCTACATCAAGCTCCCCTCGTTCTATTACGACAAGGAGCGGGAAAAAAGCTCTTCCAGCGACGTGCGGGAAATTGTGCGCACGCTCAAACAGGAAAAGGTCAAGGGCATTGTTCTTGACCTGCGGGGCAACCCCGGGGGGCTCTTGAATGAGGCCATCGACATCGCCGGTTTTTTCATCGAGAGCGGCCCCGTGTTGCAGATCGTCGACGGCAGAAACCCGCCGCACATCGTATACGACAACGATGAGAGCATCCTCTACAGCGGCCCGATCGTGGTACTGGTGGATAAGTTCAGCGCCAGCGCTGCGGAAATCCTCGCCGGCGCCATAAAGGACTACAACCGGGGGCTCATCATCGGCCCGGACAGCACCTTCGGGAAGGGCACCGTTCAGTCCTATAACGAGCTGCCCTTCAAAAAGGGGGCCGTAAAGATCACCATATCCCTGTTCTATCAGCCGGAAGGCACCTCGAACCAGTTGAACGGCATCGCGCCCGATATCACACTGCCAGACCTGACTTCAATCTGGGACATCGGCGAAAGCAAGAACCGCTACCCCTTGAAATGGCAGAAAATACAGAGCGCCGAGCACAAGAACTTCGGCCTGGTGAATCAGAGCCTTGTCGCGCAGCTGAAGGGCCGCTCGCTGACGCGGACAAACGCCAGCCAGAAGTACCGGCAGCTTATCGCGAAGATCAAGAAGTTCAAGCAGCAGGTAAACAGCAAAACCATCAGCCTGAAGGAAGAATCTTCCCTGGAGAAGCAGAAGCAAAAAGAACTTGAAAAGACCTTCAACAAGGATAGCGGTAAAAAGCTGATCGACCTTGAAAACGATCTGTTCCTGCGCGAGTCATTCAATATAACCGGCGATTACCTCAACATAGTGGGGCATTGAGGCAACAGCGCGGTTATGCCCGGTATTGAAGGCGCGGTTACCCCATGCTTGAAGGCGCGGTTACGAAACCGCGCCTTCAATATCTCGACACATACTCCCGGATTTTATCAAACGCATTGCCGGCCGTCACCACCACGGGATCGACGCCGGCGCGCATAAGCCGCACCCGCAGGGTCTCGATGTCCCTCATCCGGGCCGGGCAGCAGAGATCTTCAATGAAAATTACCAGCTCAATGTGCTGATCCTTGATCATGGCGTAGAAGAGCTGTATACGCTCCTCGGCGGTGCGGACCGACGGACAGCGCGGTCGGTATGAAAATGCGTCCAGGATTTCGCCGAAAAGGTCCGGAGACGCATGCTGATAGGACATGTCGAACTGCCGCCGTCCGCCGCAGGCGTCATCATCGGCGATCAGGCATCCCGCCTCTTCGATATGATCGAGGACCGCCGCATCGCCGATAAAGCTCGCGTACGCCAGCGCGGGCACCATTCCGTCCGCGCCTCCGTCCGTGGCCCGGTTCAGGGCGTCCAGGATCGACGCCAGAAATCCGGCAATGGCAGACGGTGGGAGCACGCAGGCGGCCTCATGCACCGCAGCCAGGTCCCGGCACGAGAGGAGGCGGGGCTTATCCTTCCGTGCGGTTGTTATCCCACGGATGAGCCGCCGAAGCGCGTTATATTCTTCAGTCACCGTGCGCAGCGTTCCGGCGTCGAGTGCCCGAAGGCCGGGCGCACCCGCCTGGAGCAGCAGTGCATCCAGGGTCGCCGCCATGCTGCGTGACGATTCCCCCCCCCACCCCGCGGGGCATCGGAATTCATGAACCGGCACGCCTAGCGCCGGCATGCTCTCCCTGCCGGCGCATCCTCCGGGAACGATAATGCAGTCGTATATCTTTTCAAGTCCGGGTATGTCGGATAATCCGGCCGCGACGCACCGGCCGGTTATGAAAGACGGGAGCCTGACGGGAACGAGACCGAGCGAGGCCGCTATTTCCGGAGGCAGGATGTCGCACGTCATGCCGGCGACCCGCGCGCCGCTCCGCTCCCGGAAGCCGTTAATGATGACGTCGTACTGATAGATCATCTCCCGAAGCGGCTCGACGAGATGCGATAATCGCGATTCAAGCATGGCAATAAATTAAAAAAATGTTTGTCTTTGGACCGGATATCCCGTACAGTTGCTTTTTGCAACCATAAATTCCGCCCGCCGGCGGTATATCACATCCATGGGAGGAGCCCTATGCCCGCTCCGCGATCATCACGAAAAAAGAATCCACGCGCACCGCACCTCTCGGTCGTGCTGCCGGTTTATAACGAAGAAAAAAACATCCTCCTCCAGTATGAGGAAATCGTCAAAGCACTGAGGCCCCTCAAAACCACCTGCGAGGTGATCTTCATTGACGACGGGAGCAGCGACGCGTCCCCAAAAATTCTTCGCGGCATCGCGAAAAAAGACAAAAACATCAAGCTCATCTTGTTCCGCCGTAATTTCGGCCAGACCGCCGCAATGGCCGCCGGAATCGACTACGCCTCGGGCGAGATCATCGTGTTCATGGACTCGGATCTCCAGAACGATCCCGGGGATATCGGCATGCTGGTGGCGAAGATCGAGGAAGGGTACGATGTGGTGAGCGGCTGGCGGAAGAAGCGGATGGACCGGTTCCTCTCACGCAGGCTCCCGTCGCTTGTCGCGAACTGGCTCATCGCGAAGAGCACCGGCGTGAAGCTCCACGACCTGGGCTGTTCTCTCAAGGCATACCGCGGCGATCTCTTAAAGCAGGTGAACCTCTACGGCGAGATGCACCGCTTCATACCGGTGCACGCGTCCTGGATCGGGGCGCGGATCACGGAGGTGCCGGTCGCACACCACGCCCGGAAATACGGCAGGTCGAAGTACGGGATAAGGCGCACCTTCAAAGTGCTGCTGGACCTCGTCACCGTCACGTTCCTGGGAAAATATTCCACCAAACCGATCTATGTGTTCGGCGGCACCGGGGTCTTCCTGTTCATCCTGAGCCTCATAAGCGGCGCCACGGTTATTCTCATGAAAATATTCCTGTACCAGTCTATGACCAGGAACCCACTTCTGCTCCTCACGGTGTTGCTCATTGTTCTGAGCGTGCTCTTCATCCAGATAGGGATTCTTGCGGAAATTCTTATACGCATCTACCACGAGTCGCAGGGCAAACAGCCCTACAGCATCCTGGAGACGATGAACATTCGAAAACGGTGACACGGCGACCCCACCCCTCCATCGGACCCCCTCACGCAGCATTCATTTTTCACCCTTGCCCTGGAACAGGAACTTCATCGGGTGCTTCTTTATTTCCGCGGACACCTCGTCAAGCGTCTGCGAGGTTCTGCGCATGCTGCCGATGATATCCAGGATGTCCTTCTGGGAGTTCTGGATGATGGCGTTGACGTTGGCGACGCTGTCCGCCAGGCCGGTGACCAGCCTGCGGATATCCTGCCGGCTCTCCTGGGACACCTCCCGGTAGACGGTCATGATGGCCGCGGCCTCGGTGAGCAGGATATTGACCTTGGCCGTGATATCCTCAATGCTGCCGGACTCAATCCCTTCGATGACATCGCCCTCCCGTAAAAAGAATCCCTTCGTCTCGGGGTTGCGCAGCTCCACCACCGGGTCGCCGATAACGTTCTGGTTGGTTATGACCGCGGCGCAGTCTTCATACAGCTCGATATCCCTGCTGATCCGCAGGGTGGCCAGAAAATGGAGCGCCGGCTTGAACACCGGCCTGATGTCCACCACCCGGCCCAGCCGGTATCCCTTTATCTGCACCGGGGTCCCTTTTTTCAGCGAGGTGATGCTGTTCACCTTCACGTACACATCCATGGTCGAGGAGGCGAGCGTGTAGCCGAGCTTGACGAGTATGAGGAACACCATAACCACGGCCGGTATGATGACGAAAAGCCCGACCCGGTACTCCACCCTGCCCAGGCCCTGCCGTATCCCGCCGATGATTTTATGTGTTTCGAAACGCAACATCATGTCCGCCTGCTAACTGATCGCCATGGGCCCCCGCAGGGAAGTCGACCGGTATTGGACCAAATAGGGATTGTCCGAATCGAAAAAATCCTGCCGGGAGCCGGAAAAAACTATCCGCCCATTATACAGCATAATGAAGGTATCGGCGAAATCAACAAATTTTTGAGGTTCATAGGTCATGAATATCACGGATTTGGCCGGATCCGCGCCCCGCGCTTTAAGCACGTCCATGAACGACCTGATGTTCAGCGGCGACTGATCGACAAAGGCGAACTCTATGATGAGAAGCTCCGGGTCGTGCACCACCGCACGGGCGTACGCGGTTCTGAATATCTCCGACCTGGTGAGCTGAACGGGCCGGGCCGTGCGCTTATCGATGATGCGGAGCTCGGCCATGAGCCGCTCCGTGATCGCCGTGATCTCCTCCGGCAAATATTCTGAATAATATTCCAGTCTCAGGGATATGTTCTGCTCCACGGTCAGGCTGGAAATGAGGCCGTAATCTCCGTGGAGATAGCCGATCGCATTTTTATACCGCAGCCTTTCCAGATAATCGAGGCCCCGTATGGTCCCTCCCCGGTGGAGCACATCCCCCCCGCTCGGCTCCTCGAGGCCGAGCACCAGCGGCGCAACTGTCTTAAGCCCCGATCCCTCCACCCCGAAAAAAACCGCGTTTTCGCCGGCCGCGATCGCGAACGATACCCCTTCTATCGGCTCTGACCCGGCAGCATCAACGGCGACGTTTCTGAACTCGAGCAGCGGCACCATATCCTATTCCAGCCACGAAAAATATAATAGCGCCGACACCAGCACGTTCAGAACGATGATCGTGAACAGGGTACGGCTGACCGCGCGGGACACGTAAATCGGGATTTCGGACTTCGACCGGGGCATCATTCCGTAATAGTAGCTGATGAGGGGGATGAGGACGCCGAACATCATGCTCTTGACGATGGTGGCCAGCAGGTCCTTCATGGAAAAGGCCTGGGACAGGTTTCCGAAAAAGGCCCCCACCGGCATGTAGAGCGTCGCGAGCGATATCAGGTATCCCCCCAGGAATGCCGCCGTGTCGAAAAAAATGATGAGCGAGAATATCGACAGGGAGAATGCGACGATCCGGGGGATCACGATGTAGAGGCGCGGATCGATCCCGGCTATCTCCAGCGCCAGTATTTCGCGGCTCCACTTCTGGGTCGCGATCTCCGTGGCGATGGCCGTGCCCGACCGGGTGATCACGATGAGGGCGGTCACCAGGGGGCCCAGCTCCCGCGCTATGATGATGACCATCAGGTTGCTGAAATATCCCTCGATGCCGAAGCGCGGCAGGTTGGTCATCCCCTGGATGATGACCACGCCGCCCACCAGAACGGCGATAACGATGACGAAGGGGAGCGCGTCGATGCCGGTGAACCGCGTCTGGGTCAGGATGGTGGCGCTGATGGAGCGCAGGCGTATGAACCTGAGGGACCTGAATGAAAGGACGATCGAAACAACATAAGCGGCGAAATCAACCGTCCCGCGCCAGACCCGCAGAAGCGGAGCGCCCACGTATGCGGCCACCGACCCGCCGGAGGGAGTCGTTTTTCGTTCATCATCCATCATCAAGCGCCTCAACGAATAATCCGATAACAGTAATGAAAGATAGCTTGGAAATGGATTGAATATAAATCAATAACAATTTGGCAGCGTGTCGCGCCGGTCTGACATTGAAGAAAAAAAATAATTGATAAAGAAACGCTGATATTATGTCTTGTACCGGACGTGAGATCATGATATGAACAATTTCCTGAAGCGCATCATCGTCGGCGCCCTTGCGGCCGTGACCCTGTGGTTGGGATTCTTTATCTACTATGAAAAGGTCATCTACCTGCGCGATCGCGTTTTGGGCTTCTATTTCGAGACCGCCGAGACGCTCTTCCCGTCAAGTTACGCCGTTACGATTGTCAATTATCAAAATTACCGGCGATACTACCGGCCCTTTCGGGCGCTCCCCCGCGGATTTTTCTACGCCGGCGGCATCCTCCTCTACCGGGCCGAACGGAAAATCGGAATTCATCAGCTCGCGGCAGAGGCCCTCCGGTACACCGATTACCTCCGCGCCTCGCAGCTGGCCGGCGGCATCAGGGAATACAACGGCATCAGGGGAAGCGACATTCCGGAGGGCGCGTCCCTGGTGATACCCGGTTCGGTCGCAGGGCTCCTGCCGGACGTCAGGAACCGCGCCATGCCGGGCATCATCACCGCCCGGGGGCTCTACTTCTCCGGAACGTCGGCCGGCTCGACCATGGTGCTTAAAAACCTTGACCGGTACCGCGCGCTGGGCATCAATACCATCGTGTTCGACGCCAAGGACATCACCGGTATCGTTACCTATTACAGCCGTATTCCGGAAGTGCGGACGTATAACACCCATGAGAAGCGGACCATCGACAATATTGAAAAATTCATACGTGCGCTCAAGGTAAACGACTTCTACGTCGTGGCCCGCATCGCCGTGTTCCACGATCATCTGCTCAGGAAAAGGGATCCTTCGCTGGCGATCCGGTCGAAGGGCGGCGGCGTGTGGAACCCCGAATCCAAGGAGCGGTGGTGCGACCCCACGAGCAAAAAAGTCCAGGACTACAACATCAAACTGGCAATGGAGCTTGCCGACCTGGGGGTGGATGAGATACAGTTCGATTACATTCGCTTCCCTACCACGGGCACCCTGCGCGACGCCGATTTCCGGTACGATTTCGACAGAATGACCAATGACGAGTCCATCACCCAGTTCCTGAAGCGGGCCCGCGAAAACATATCGGCGCATAATGCGCGGCTCTCTATTGATGTGTTCGGCGTGGTGGCCTGGGGGAAGGTGATTGATATCGGCAAGACCGGCCAGCGCATCGAGCTCCTCGCCCGGCACTGCGACGTCATCTCGCCCATGCTCTATCCGTCGCACTTCAACGATGACTTCGACGGATACGCCCGGCCCGGAGACAACCCGTATTACTTCATTTATAACGGCTGCCGGAAGGTGATCGGGCTCGCGGGAAAAAACGCGGTCGTGCGGCCATGGCTCCAGGCGTTCCGGTGGCGGGTGTCCCGCTACAACCGCGATTACATCCTCACCCAGATCAAGGCCACGAACGATTCCGGTGCCAGGGGGTATCTCTTCTGGAACGCGGCGAACGATTACGACACGGTGCTCAGGGCGCTGGAGGAAATGAACGGCCGCCCTCAGGCCGCAGCGGAGGAATAATGCCCTAATCGGATCAGCCGCCGGTTTGGATCGGGTGCTCCCTCAGATATGACGCGTACGCCGTATCGGTCACCAGCAGATGGTTTTCGAACCACTTCCGCACCTCGCGGTCAAGCTCCATGGCCAGATAATTATTCGCGCCCTTTTCCATGTATTCCCGCTTGATCCTGGCGAAGAGCTCGCGGAACGATTTATGCTCACTAATATGCCTGGAAATATCGGGATAATTGATCTTCATCATCAGGGACTCTTCAGCATCAAAGTGCTCGTTCACGTATGATTCAAGATATTCGATCATCATGACCAGCTCCACCTTGGCCTTGCCGCCGTATATAGCGAGATCCAGGCTCTCGATCCTTTTGATCAGCTCACGGTGCTGGTTGTCTATCTCTTCAATCCCTGTTTCCAGCTCTTTGTTCCAAACGAATTTTCCCACTGCGATTTAAACCCCTGTGTGTGGATATGAATGATGAAGCACGGGCCATGCCCTTTTTGAGAACGCGGTTCCGCCGCCGATTAAAAGTCCCCTTCGCCAGCGAGGCCGGATTTCCCGCAGCATGCTGCCGGGCCGCATTACGAGCCGCCGTCAACGACGGGGAACGTGACCCCCGCTTCCGGAAAGACCGCCACTGTGGCGTTCCTGCCGATCTTCTTCAGGCCCTGCCGTATGACGTCATCCGGGCTCGCGCACCGCACAAAAAAGCCGAGCTGCTTCGCCTCCGCTTCGCTCAGCGTCGGCACGTAAAAGAACAGATCGTACTCCCGAATGAGCTGCATTGAATAATACACCAGAAATTTTTCCTCCACGTTAAGGCCCGGGCGCACCTTCTCGAGAAAGCCCCGCACCCGGGCCGGCCCGATGAGCCGGAGTATGGCCTTGAGAATGCTGAGGGGCTTCGCCCCCTTCGGCGGCACGATATCGTCGAGACCGCGCTCAGCCCGCATGAATGCCATGACCGCGCCCCCGGAGGCGAGCGCCGGGAGCGAGTTCCCCACGCACTTCATGCCCTGCTTGAAGTTGATGTCCATGGGAAAGGAATTGACGATGATCCCGTCCACCGGCCGGTCGATGCGCAGGCCCAGCTCGCGAAAATTGTACTCAACGCCCTTCCGGTGCGCTTCAATCGGATCGCCCGCGAAGCAGGCGACCACATTCTTGGAATGATCGAGAACCACGTTGACGCAGAAGATGTCGGCCTTGATCATGCGCCGGATCTCCTCCAGGTCCTGGCGGAAGGAATTGTTCTCCGGAAGGAGGCCTACCCGGTTGAATTGGTAGGGCGGCTCCGCGATGATTTCATGGTGCAGACCGATCGTCTCCGCATAGGCGACGCCCGGCAGTATGTTCTTCAAGCCGCCGCCGAATCCCGCCCACAGATGCGGCTCCACCAGACCCAGCAGCACGATGAGGCCAGCATCCTTGAGGTTCCTGTTCAGATACACCGGCGTGTTCCTGCCGGTGGTGCCGAAATAGTGGTTCGCATTGACGTTAAAGGCGTCGTGGTTCTCCCATCGCACCTGCATGAGATTTTTGGGGCCTATTTTCTCGGCCATCTCAGCTTCGGTCATGGGCGTGTGTATGCCCAGGCCCGGAATCACCGTGACATTTTTCAGCGACACGCCCGCTTTCCTGAGCGAAAGCAGTATAAGATGGAAGAATCTATGGGCCGGCGTCGGCCGCGTGTTGTCATCGACGATCACCACCACCCTCTTCCCCTTCAGCTTATGTCCTGAGAGCGGCTTTGCACCGGCCGGCTTCATGAGCGATTCCCTGATCACTGACACCTCATCAACCTTCTTCTGCCTGCCCTTCGCTTCCTTTTTCTTCGGAAATATCACGTTCCAGGTATCGGGAAGATTCAGGGAAAGATGTTCAGGGCCCCAGGGGAGCTTGATTTCCATCGGCACCTCGCCGGAAAGTAATATGAAAATATATATGGTCGTTGGGTATTCTGGCAAGAACTTTATTGTCCGGACAGACGACGCGAAGGCGTCCCGGGGGAGCATTGCACCAGTTGAGTGATATAGTACCACCCGATGGTGCGGATAGAAATACATAGCCCTCCGCACACCGGTCCGCCACGCATGATTTACAGCGGGCTCTTGATTCCCTTCAGGGACGGGCTGTACACTTTCGTGTAGATTGTCGTGGTGGAAATATTCTTATGTCCGAGCAGCTGCTGTATGTGCCTGAGGGAGATGCCGTTCTCCAGAAGATGTGTTGCAAATGAATGACGCAGATCGTGCGGCGACGCCTTTTTATTAATTCCCGCCCTTTTCAGTGCTGTTTCAAGCAACTTCTGAACGGTCCGGCCGGAGAGCCTTCGGTATTTCCCGCTATCGTCCTTAAAGGAAGAAAGAAAGAGATACTCGACCGGCTCCTTTCCCCGCATGAAACGGTTGAGGTCGTCTTTTAATTTTTCAGAAAATATCGTAATGCGATCCTTCCTCCCCTTGCCCTCCCTGACATGAATCGTCAATTCATTCAGGCTGATATCTCTCACTCTCAGGTTCAAAAGCTCCGAAAGCCGAAGACCCGAGGAATACATCAGGGCGATTATCGTTCTGTGCTTCAAATTATTAATAGTCTCGATCAGTGAACGTATCTCATCTCTGGATAAAACAACCGGAAGATGTTTTGAATCCTTAAGACCTTCAACATAGGACACATCTATCTCAATATTCAAAACTCTCTTGAAATAATAAGATATTGCAAACCGATGAATACGCATTGTCGACAGCGATGACTTTTTTTCATTGGTCAGATATAAGAAAAAATCATATAGCTCGGGGGCGTTTATATCATCAATTAATTTTTTTTTATTCCGAACGCACCAGTCATTAGCGGCTGTTAATGCTCCGCAATACAATACAACGGTTTTTTGAGAATAACGCTTTAACTTGAGCGCATTCTTATATGCGTCATATAACCGAGGATACGCGCGCGGAACGGTTAACTCGCCATGACACGTAAAACCGGTCGAGCTTTCAGGAGAACCTAGATACCATGTTTCGATTTCAGTAAGGGATTTTCTCGGCACCCCCAACGTGTTTAAGAAATAATTGCGTATCTCAACAAAATCTTGATACAATAATTTTTTTCTATAACTATTAAAAAATTTCAATATTTCGTCATTAGAAATGAACTTCGGATCGTTCTTATATTTATACGTATCGATCAATAACTGAAGCATTTGGTTATTTTCCATGATTATTCATCTTTTATCTCATAAATATCCAATGATATTCTTAATACGAACAATTTAATCGTTTAATAAAATTTTTTCCCAGAAATCACGAATTTTTTTTATGGTTGACATTCTCATCATCTGTCATCAACCTCTTTAGCAT
>Ga0154692_120_pt16 | contig 14028 bp, 16 predicted proteins | sample Rifle2008BG13ft_FD_116121 | JGI IMG/M metagenome (GOLD analysis project Ga0154692, IMG submission 116121) | Spirochaetes bacterium RBG_13_51_14
GCGATTGCCTCGTTGCCGAGTAAGACCTTCTTCTCCATATCACGCTCCGATTATATCGATCTTGTTAACAATCTGGTACCCTTCCTGTACCAGTGCCTTCTTGGCCGTCTCGATGTCATCGAAGCGGAAAATCATGACCGCCTTGTCTCCCCGCTTCTCCGTGAAGGCGTACATGTACTCGATGTTGAGCCTGTTTTTTACGAACGCGTCAATGGCTTTGAAAAGCGAGCCGGGCTTGTCGTCCAGCTCCACGGCGAGCACTTCAGTGGTGGAGCAGGTAATCCGCGCGTCGTGCAGCACCTGTTTCGCCTTTTCCGCATCGTTCACGATCATGCGCAAAATGCCGAAGTCCGACGTCTCCGCGATGGTCAGGGTTATGATGTTGATTTTTGCGTCCGCCAGTATCTTCAGAACGCTCTGCAGATGGCCGGGTTTGTTTTCCATGAATACGGATAATTGCGTTACGTTCATTGTGTTCCTCCTTTTTTTGAATATCGCGGCACCGTGGCGCCGTAGCAACGTAGCGCGCTACGTTGCTACGGCGCCACGGGCCCATCATATCTTCCTCCGGTCGACCACCCGCACCGCCTTGCCTTCGCTCCGTGCGATGGTCATCGGTTCCACCAGCGTTATCTTCGCTGATATGCCGAGCACGCTCCGGAACCGGTCGCCGATCCGCTTCCGCAGATCGTCGAGGACCTTCACCTCGTCCGAGAAGAGCCGCTCGTTAACCTCCACCATGACCTCGACGTCGTCCAGGGCCGCCTTCCGGTCAAGGATGATCTGGTAGTGCGGCTCGGTCCCCTCGATCTCCATGAGGACCTGTTCAATCTGGGACGGAAACACGTTCACGCCCCGGATGATGAGCATGTCGTCGGAACGACCGGTTACCTTCTCCATCTTCACGAGCGTGCGGCCGCACGTGCAGTTGTCGCGATAGAGACGCGTGATATCGCGGGACCGGTACCGGATGCCGGGAAAGGCCTCCTTGGTGAGCGTGGTGTACACGATCTCCCCCTTCTCTCCCTCGGGGAGTACGTCGCCGGTCTCCGGATCGATGATCTCAACGTAAAAGTGGTCCTCGTGCACGTGGAGGCCGGACTTCTCGAAGCACTCGCAGGAAACCCCGGGGCCGATAATCTCGCTCAGGCCGTAAATGTCAAAGGCATGGATGCCGAGCCGCGCTTCTATCTCCCGGCGCATGCTCTCGGACCAGGGCTCGGCGCCCAAAATGCCGGCCTTCAGATTCGTCTTCCGCATATCGTAATCGGGCCGCTTCTTCTCAATGTAGTCGGCGATGTTAAGGGCGTATGACGGCGTGCAGGCTATCATGGTGGTCCCGAAATCCTTGATGAGCATGAGCTGGCGGTCGGTGTTGCCGCCGGATATGGGTATTGTGAGCGCGCCGACCTTCTCCGCGCCGTAGTGAAGTCCCAGTCCGCCGGTGAAGAGGCCGTAGCCGTAGGCCACCTGGATCACGTCCTTCTCGGATGCGCCGTATGCCACGAGACACCGGGCCACCACCTCGGCGAATATATCGATGTCTTTCCTGGTATACCCCACCACCGTGGCGTTTCCGGTGGTGCCGGACGAAGAATGCACCCTGATGACCTTGTCGAGAGGCACCGCGAAGAGCCCGAAGGGATAATTGGCCCGCATGTCCTGTTTCGTCAGGAACGGTACGCGCCGCATATCATCGAGGGACTTGAGCTGGTCCGGATGGAACCCGGCATCGTCATACTTTTTCCGGTAAAATTCGTTGTTCGTATACGCGTGGCCGACGGCCCACTTAAGCCGTTCAAGCTGCAGGGCCTTCATTTTCTTCAGCGGCATGGTTTCAATATCTTTATTGAAGTACATTGCGCCTCCCACTCGGATCATTAAATTACTTGAGTTTGGCGAATTTTTTTATTGGAGCTGTCTAAGTATACCGATGACAACATCCACGATAGAAATACGCTTCATCTTTTTTCAAGGAAAAAATGGCAATGGCATGCGGGTGGCGGTTCTCAAGTCATGCCACGGCCTTGACATGTTTATTTATTTTTTTTTCAATGGCACTATCCGGGTGAAGTAATCCCCATACACATCATGGAAACTTGACGCGCCGAGGCGCTTCTGGGTCCCGTAGTAAAACTCGGACCGGGGATCGGTGGAATATGTGTAATTCATGAATATAAAGGATTGTTCCACGCCGAAATAGCCTGATAGCGACGTGACCTCATCGGGCTTCAGGGTGAGCCCCGGGGAACCCAGCTGGAGCGTATCAGCGCCGCCCGCGAATGGGTCGTCCGCGATCCTGTCATCCTGAATCTCGCCTCCCCTGCCGGGAATGAGATAGCGGCCGCTGTGAATATCGCCCCAGGTCCATTTATCCATCACGGGGCCCCTCGTCCTGTTGAGGAACCGCACTGTCTTGAGAAACGCCCGGTCGAATATGGTGTCGCGGCGCTCGACCGGATAGGTGGCGCGATCATCGAAAATCGGCGACCGGTTTTCCCGGACCGCCTCATAGAAGCGGGGCACCAGCATCTCCCACTGATCCATCACGTCTTCAACACGATCCCCGAGCTCGTCGCGAAACGTCTCGCGCATGAAATTCTGAAGCAGCGCGTAGAACACCGACGGCGCGACGGAATCGATATCCATGTCGCACTTCCAGTTCTGGAAATAGATCCGCGTCAGACGAGCCGACGCGACCGGGTTGTCGCCCAGGATGGAGAGAAATACCGGCAGGAACTGCTCTGCGCTGCGGGAGCGCGTATCGGAAAGGATGCCCTCAATGTCCCGGTTTGTGAACCGCTTCCTCCGCGCCAGGATGCTTTTCAAGCGATCGTACCGGCCGCTGTCGTGCACGGCGTTCTCACGGACCGGCACCGGAGCGTCGTCGAGAAAGGAGCTGCCGGCTGTCATCGGGCGGCCGCCCCTCTCGCGGTACCCGGACAGATCGAGCATGCCGTTCCACAGAAAACCGAGCCCCGTCCTGAGAACGGAATCCGACCTGTTCCGCACGGGCATCGTGCCCGACCAGACGCGGAGCGCGGCGTCGTCCGACGCGAAGAGATAGACCCGCGGAAAGGAGCGTATGTTCCGTACGAGAGCGCCGGCCTCCTCGATGCTTTTCGAAACGGGAATGTCGAAGAGTGAGGCGATGTAATCCTCGCCGAAGAAAACGGATTTGATCGTGGCCACGGATGAGCCGTACTCGGCGGTTTCGAACACATCGTTGAGAACGGGCCCGTTCGCGGTGGCGCGGATCCTCCCGCCCCCGCCCGATCCCTCCCCGTCCCGGACGATATCGAAATCGCGCCAGCCTGTCGGGCCACGGTACTGGTACGTCTCCCCGGTCTTCACGATCTCTTCGGCGATGAAGTCCTGCGCATCCGCATTCACTGAAAAACCGAGGAAGGCGATATCGATATTGCTCCCGGCGAAGATGAAGGGCATGCCCGCGCAGGTGACGCCCTTGATGATACGGTCCTCGGTGTTGATGTGTACCGGGTACCATTCCGGGTAGAGAGACAGCGAGCCGTCAAAACTGAAGGCGGTTACCGGAAATTTTTCCTTTATCGCCTCAGCCGGCATATAGAATGCGAATCCCCGATCAAACGGTCCGACGCGTTGTTCCAGGAGCTTCTTTATTTTCCGTACGACATCAATGCAGTCGGACTCGCTCTCGGAATAGTAATATATGAGGTCTTCCGGGACTACCTCTTTCAGGCTCGCGATGGTATCGTCGCGCGGGAACGGGAATATGATTTCGCCGTTGTTGAGATATGCGTTGGCCCACTCCCGGAGAAGCAGGATGGCCACGCAGTCTTCCGGGCTCCATTCGCGCGGCACCGCGTCTTTCAGGCTCAGGTGCTTTCGAGCCGCGTTGACACCGTCAGCGTATGCGGCGAGGTAGCCGGAATAGGGATCCCTGATCCGCTGAAAAATCTCCCGCGCCCGCGTCATAAATCCGACGGCCCGGGAAAGCCGGTCGAGCGCCGGACCGTCGTTACCCGCCAGGTCCCCGGAGTGCGCGCTCGCGATCGCCCTGAAATATTCCATCAGGGCATAGCGGTCCTGGGCGTGGAGAAAGCCGAGGCCGAAACACACGTCGCGGTAGTTCCTGGCCTGGACCAGGGGAATGCCTGAAACATCGCGTTCAAGCACGATAGGAGATACGACGTCAGCGGAGACGGTTCCTGAATAGGAGATTCTGCCGGTATAGCGTGAGAGCAGCAGGCAGACGGCGGCCGAAACTGTGGCCGCCGCAAGGATTATTCCGGCTATGATGATTTTTTTCTTCACCGCGTGAATCTTTTAAGCATCATCACTTGATCGTGATTGACGCCTTGACGATTTCAAGCCTGGTGTAGTAATTATCCAGCAGGGTGAAAAACCGGCCGAATTCGCCGGTCACGTCGATCTTCGATTTCCCTTTCACCAGCCTGGACACCGTCTTCACGTTGGAAGAATAGATATGGCACTCCACTGCTCCCTTTTTGGTCTGGACGTCGGCGATAACGCAGAAATCGTAATCGATATTGGTCGACTCGGTTACCTCCTTCACCGTCAGGTCAAAGAGCTGGATCCTGCGACCGCCGAGCTCCTCCTTGATCATTAACTTTTTGGCCGGGTTGTCGGCCTCGTCCATCCTCACCTTTTCGTCAATTACGCCGTCCATAAGGATCGGTTTTTTGAACAGTCCGCACGACGCGACGGCCGCGGACGCCACTACCACTAGCCACAGGTACTTCTTCATCGCTCGTCTCCTCTTTCATGTTCTGTCCGGCCCCTGTCACAGAAGACGGCCGGCGAATAATTTCTACCCTTGCTGCTAACATCAATATTCATGCGTTCGCCTTCCCGCCAGGTACGGCTGTATGAAAACATATTGCAATTATAGCGATTCGCACCGGGTATCATGTATCAGAGTCGATATTTCAATGGAATTACGTTTTTTGTCAAATAAATAATATGCTGTTCTGTAACGTGATATCGATTATTAACACGATGATGACTTATAAGGGTAGCGATGAGTCCCGCCCTCCATGAGGCACGCGGTTTTGAAGAATTAACGAAGCTGTTGAGAAAAGCAATTGACTATCGTAATAACCAGCGGTACAAATCGAACAGAGGATTGATTGCGCCGTTAAAGTTGTCGAAAGAACGAGCCGGGCATTGTGCGATGCATCAATTAAAATTGGTTTCCTAAACGGGGCCAAGCACCAAAAGCTCAGCAAGAAAGGCATCATAATCGTTGAGAAGGAAATTCTCGAAATTCTTGGAGGTGTCGGTTGATGAAGCCATTTATTCCCGAATCATTGCCTCTTAAGAATATTGCATGGGATAATCTAATAAACGTAATAGGCAAGGCCAATTATAACCTTGCTGCATTTGCAGGGACATTAAAGGCTGTTGTTAATCCAAGCGTTCTACTAACGCCATTAACTTTAAAGAGGCAGTTCTGTCTTCAAAAATCGAGGGAACACAGGCAACATTACAAGAAGTATTAAAATTCGAGGCCGACCCTCAAAAGGAAACTCCACGTTATGATGACATTCAGGAAATAATCAATTACCGGAAAGCATTACAGGAATCAACACCGATGCTTAAAGAAAAACCGATGAACCTGAACACCATCAGGAAACTCCATTCATTATTGCTTGATTCCGTAAGAGGTCAGAATAGAGCGAGGGGAGATTTTAGAAAAGAACAGAATTGGATAGGCAGCCCAGGTTCAAAAATCGAAGAAGCTTATTTTATACCTCCTGAACCCTTACGGATTCTGGAATTTTTATCTGATTTTGAAAAATACTGGCACTATGATGAAAAAGATTCAATAGTCCAGCTTGCAATTATTCACGCACAATTCGAGATTATTCATCCATTTCTTGACGGAAACGGCAGGATGGGAAGGATTCTTATCCCGCTTTTCCTGTATGAAAAAAAACTTTTACGTGAGCCTGTTTTTTACATGAGCGAGTATCTTGAATCGCACCGTGAGGAATATTATTCACGGTTAAGAAATATTTCTGATAATGGCGACTGGAATGGGTGGATAGTTTTTTTTCTGAATGCCTTTGTTAATCAGGCAGCGAGCAACACTTCAAAGGCCGAAAGGATTATAGGGCTTTATGACAAGATGAAACGTGAGATGCATAATTTGAGCACGAAATATTCCCTACCGGCTCTTGATACGCTTTTTACCATGCCCATTTTCAATACGACAGATTTTATAAAATATTCCACTATACCAAAAGCCAGCGCACATCGTTTATTATTGCAGCTGGTTGAAAAGAAAATAATCAAGCCGCTCAAGAAAGGAAAGCCTAAATCTCCCGGAATATATTTATTTCCAGGTTTGCTCAAAATAACCGAGGGAGATAATTCGACTCGCGGATGAGACAAAGGCGGTTAATTTGTCTCAAAATATCATTATTTTGAGACAAATAGCGGGAACTTGTATCACGAGTGAGACAAGGGCATTTTTACGATATTTAGGGGTTAAATATGGAAAAACCCCCGAGAATATACTTTTATTAATGATTGATTGGCGATTATCGAGGAAAATGTCTGGTATGATTTCCAGAACAAGTTCAACAAAGAGCTTCAAAACATGATTGATAAGCTTTTTGAATTTTACAAGAAAATCAACGACAATCATGAAATCAAAATAGATTTCATGAAAAAGATGTTTGACGCGCTGTATGACAAGACGCTGATGAAGACAAGGTGATTCGGGATATCGGCAGGAGGTCAATATGGGTAAGAGGAAAAGAAATGTCAGTTTTATGAAATTATTACTAAATATACATAATGGCGTAACTAAAGATTCAACATTTAGCACGGATGATAAAGACTTAATTCAAGAATTAACGGCCCTCGGTTACTTGAATTCGTCTGCATTTGCGCTAATGAAACGTGGTAGTGAAATTTATAAGTGTGCAATGACAGGCGAATATCCATTAACAGCGAAGGGTGAAGAGTACATGGATATGGGCCGTTATCAAGCATTGCGGCAATCAAGCAAATACCAGCTTGTTCGGGATATAGCCGCGTTTATTGGGGCTGCTGCGGGGTTGGTAATCGGAATTATAAAAATAATCTGCGGATGAGAATGAAGTCTTGTTATTATTTCGATAAAAAAATAGAGACATAAACACAGGGAGCACATGATCTTTTACCACGCATATATAGTATTTCTTCTCAAGAACTGCGTTATTTGTTAAAACTTTTCAAGATGGAAAGCATTCCCCATAACAGGCAGTGCGGATAATGCGCGTGCCGTATTATATTTCTCCTTGACAAGGCCGCGGCGTATTATTCTGATATGCGGAATTCCACACGCGCAGGATCATTACAATGCCCACAAAAGAGCGGAGCGCGCCGGCCAGGCCCGTTATATGTATCACCGGCGGCGCCGGGTTTCTGGGCCAGGCCCTCGTGCGCGAGCTCCTGAAAAAGGGGAGAGGAAGCGTCCTGTCGCCCGGCGAGATACGCATCCTCGATTCGAGGCCGCCCGGCCGCACGATCGACGGCCGCGTAACGTACCTGCGCGGAGATGTCCGCTCCCCCGGAGATTGCGAAAAGGCGTTCGCCGGCGTCGACCTGGTTTTCCACTGCGCCGCGGTCATCGACTGGGGCCAGCGCCCCCGTTCGTTCCTGCGCGAGGTGAACGTAACCGGAACCCGCACCGTGATACAGGCTGTGGCCGCCTCGGGCGTCGGGGCCCTGGTACACACCAGCACCATGGACGTCATCTACTGCGGCAGTCCCATCGTGAAGGGCGATGAGGCCCTTCCCTATCCGAAGAAATACACCATGGCCTATGCCGAGACAAAGGCGGCCGCGGAGCGGGACGTTCTGGCGGCGAACCGCGCCGGGCGGGGAAACGGGACCGAGGACGGAACCGAACTGCGGACCTGCGTAATACGGCCCTGCGGCATGTTCGGGGAAGGCGACCCCTATCACGTGAGCTCTTTTCTCAGAATGGCGCAGGAAGGAAAGCTTAATTTCCGCGTGGGCGACGGCAGGGCGGTGTTTCAGCACGTGTATGTGGGCAACGTGGCCCACGCGCACGTGCTTGCCGGAAAATCCCTTCTGGAGCCGCGGGGCGCGGCAGCCGGGAACGTGTACATCATCACCGATTTTGAGGCGAAAAATTTCTTCGACTACATGGAGCCGATCCTGCGCGGCATCGGGTACCCCATGCCCCCGAAAACGCGCAGCATACCGATGCCGCTCATGTACGCACTGGGCGGCCTGCTTGAGGGCGTGTCATGGCTCTGCCGGCCCTTCGTCCGCATCAAGCCGCTGGTAAGCAGGACCAGCGTCGTCATGGTCTGTAAGGAGCTGACCTTCACGGGCGAAAAGGCGCGCCGCGAGCTCGGATATCGTCCTCTCTATTCCGAAGAGGAGGCGATCGCGCGCACTGTTGAATACTTTAAGGCGAACGGCCCGGTGTGACCGGCGTCCGCCCTACTTACGCGCCATGGGCTGTCCACAGCACAGGATGGGATGAGCCTCAACGCAACCGCATATTTTATCAACGGTCACTTCCATGCCGCACACCACGCACGCCATCCGTTTCTTGACTGCGGCCTTTTTCCTGACGACCTTTTTCTTTGCTGTTTTCTTTTTTGATGTCTTTTTCACCGGCATAGGATATCTCCTTTTATAAATATTGTATGGCATCCGCGGCTCCTACGGGAATTTCAACAGTTCCACCGGAATGCCCGACTCTCAAGGTGCCCCGGCCGAACTGAGGCCGTCGGTAACGGCTGATGAAAAATTAAAACTTCTTGAAATATTTGATCAATAATACCTGATTGCCCCGCTCATTGAACTTAACCACGTCGAACGCATGCATGATGATGAGGATGCCGCGGCCATGACCGAGCACCGACTGGTCGGGATTTTCCGGATCTCCCTCGATCATGGATTTGTGGTCAAACCCTTCCCCTTCGTCCGAGATCTCATACACCACCCCGTCCTCATCCAGCGAATATTCAACGCAGACCTTTTTCTCGTTTAACGCGGGATCCATCTGGCGCTTTTTTAGAAGATCGAAATAGGAGCCGTCATGCTGAGCCGCCGTTTTTTCTTCGAAGGTGAGCTTCAGGTTTCCGTGTTCGATCGAATTGATTATTGCGTCGCAAAGCGCGGTCCGGATAAATGATATCGTCGGGGCATCCGTGAATCGGTACAGATTCCTCACCAGCCGCTGGCTCATGAGCTCGGCATTGCTGAGATAATTATTGAGGTTGTAGGTATAGCGTTCCGACACCAGGAAATTCGTGAGGGCGTCATCGATCACCTGCGAGGCCTTCCCCAGAATCGCGTATCCGGTATCCTTGTCCCCGGTATATTCCAGGTGTACCGTGAACTCTTTCGGTTCGTGGTTGTATTTATCCTTCATGGTGGCGCGGAATCTGGCGCTCACCTTCTTCTTTTTTTTGAGATCGGAAATATACTCATGCAGCATCTGCTGTTTGATATCGTAATTTTTATCCCAGGAACCATGAAGAAGATCAGTGAAGTTCGTGTTAATCAGTTCTTCGGGTTCGAACCTGAGATGCGCTTTAACCGCGCGGTTCATGCTCAGGATGTTGTTGTCATCGTCTAGGGTGAATATGATGTCCGCGGTGCTTTCGACGAGATGCCGGTACTTCCGCTCGGCCTTCTGAATAATAGACCTCATCATGTTGATTTTATCCGCCAGGCCAAGGGAGAACAGCAGCACCACTATCGCGGAGCCGAGTTGCAGCGCCCACCGGGTAAAAAAATTGGCCGGCAGGAAACCCAGCATGGTGAACACCACGATCGGTATGGCGACACAATACATCGAAAATGCCGCTATCGCGATTCGCGCCTGCCGGGACGGCGGTTTTTGTATGAAGGCCACGTATGTCCCGATCACTCCCAGCTGTAGAAGATTGAATAGCGTTAATCCATATATGGCCATCAACCCTGATTGAACATTGACGAACAATGTATAGATCGCGAACAGGGATGGAATCAAAATAATTAATGTTAATACGGGAAAATACAATTTTGGAAACCGGTCCTTGAATCCAATAAACTCAATAAGGAACAGATCCAGGGATAAAATTATCATGCAGACAAGAAACGGGTTCGCGTGGCTCGCCCACCAGGTCGCGCCGGGCCACAGGTACTGCGACGCGAAGCCCTTAAAGTTGAATTCAAACAAAGCAAAGATGACGATAAATATACTGAAGTAAATATAGCCCCGATCGCGGGTTAAGATGAAAATACTTAAGTTATAGAGCGCCATGATGATCATTATCCCGAAATATATCCAGTAAATCGGTATATCATTATGCAGCCGCGTCAGATAGTAATCGGGGGAAAGAATGTTGAGATTGAAATTCACGGAATCAAGCGAGTCGATGCGGATATAGCAGGTCATGGCTCCCGGCTTCTGGCTCATAGTGAAGATATACGATATGTCCTCCACGTCCCTGGTGCTGAACGGCCGGGTGTCACCGGTTGTTCTGACGTTATAACGTCCCGATTCGTCAGGGGCATATAACTCAATCAGGTCAAGAGGGGGAAAATCAATCTCGAGGAGCCACGGGAGCGTTGCATCCGTGCGGTTGTCGACCGTGAAGCGGAACCAGAACTGCGATTTCGTGTAACCGAAATTGATATATCGATGCGAGGAACCGGTCCATTTCAGCGACGTTCTTTGGACGATATCCGTAAACGTCAATGCTTTATGCGCGTCCTCGATATAATCGATCTCACCGCTTATGTTTCTCATGGTCAAGGTTTTATCGATAAGAATCGGTTTTGACGCGAAAAGCGAAACGGACGAAACCAGGGACAAAAAAAATATCAACACGATTTTCAGTGATACGCTGTTCATAGGAACACTCTCACGGTTGAATGCCGTCGTTCGGGATAGACACAGTTATTAAATAATAAACAGACCGGCAGGTTTCTGTCAATCGAAAGTGTGCATTAATAAAATAATATTAAGAGGGCGGCCGCCATCATAAAGGCGACATTTCCTTTCTGATGCCAAATAGTGCTTGATCGTATTGCACCCTCCATAGTAGTGCTTCATGAGATAATTACCGGTGCGGCACAATAATCAGCGGCGAAGCATCCCGATCGATCCGCTTCACTATGAATGCTGCATGCGTAGTTAACATCGATGTGCCAGATGCACATTGAGGCGCCGTGGATAATTGAAGGTGCAGGAGGACGACGATGACTTGTGAAAATATAAATAAGAATGTGGCCCTTTGCAACTGCTCCTATGAACCGTGCATCAGGAAGGGAAAGTGCTGCGAGTGCATACAATATCACCGGAGATCGAACGAACTTCCCGCCTGCTTTTTCACGGATTCGGTAGAGAAAACATACGACAGGTCCGTTAAAAGGTTCATACAGTGCTTCAAATAGTCCGGCGTCCATACCGCGGATCCATCATCAGCATGAAACTGCATGCGGCATCGAAGAATATATTCGGCTTTAAATCACAATGAGAAACCTGCCGCAGTGGTTGCAGACGGCGATATTCTTCGATTCCCGTATCTGCGCCATATAATAGGGAGCCAGATCCATGTGGCAGCCGGAGCAGCTTTTTCGGTCAAGTATCGCAAACGGATTCAGTGATTTTTTTCTCATTCTATCGTAATAGGAGAGCGACTTGTGGTCTATTATTATGCGGAGCTCATCTATTTTTTTCTTCAGCTGCTCTGAGGATTCCCCCTCCTCAAGGAGTTGATTCAGCCTGTCGAGGCGTATCAGCAAATCGAGGTTGTGGGATGGGATGCCGGAAAGATTATCAATGGCATCCGTATCCGTTATATCTTTCTTTGTCAGGTTGGCAAAATACAGCTGTGCGTTTTTTTTCAAGATGCCGTACGCCTGAGTCTTGGCCGTGGACTCGGCCAGCGCTTTTCTCCGTTTATCATCCGAAAAAATCCACGACACCATTCCCACCATATACAGATACTTCGTGCTCATTTCCGTCGGGACAATGCTGAGCATGATAAAGCGCACCGGAATATTGTCATATGAATGATATTGAATATCCTCCCTTGATAGGGCGAAAATAGTAATTAATTCATGTACCGAATCGGTCCTGACATGAGGAATCGCGAGACCCTTCCCAATGCCGGTATTATCCAGAGACTCGCGATGCATTACCTGGGCGTAGTATCTGCTGGCATCGTCAATATCCTTCAACTTTTCCAGGTAGATTAATAATTCCTTAATGACAAGCTGCTTTTCGTGAGCTCTGGTGAATAATACATGATCTTTGGGAATAAAAGTCTCGATGTTCATATTATAACCTCACATCAATATACTCCTGGGGATGCTCTCTGTTCAATGTTGTTACCATTAAAACATATTCACGCGTATCACTTCGCCACAACCGCAAATATGTCAATCAAACATACTGTAAACCGCAAAAATTTACTTGAAAAACCCGATTGAATGTGAATAATGTCTTGTCAAATCATGGGCCTTGCCCTGAACATAGCGGCACGGTAGCGCGGGAATGCATCGTCACCCGTATTGATCTAACGAGAGAAATCAGTTTATTGACATGGCACGAAACGGAAAATTAGCTGAAGATAATATCGTCAACAGTATCATCGGGGAGGGGTCTGATTTCAAGGGAGAATTCAAAATCAACGGGCTCCTGAGGATCGACGGACGGTTCCAGGGCACCATCGAGACCGACGGCAAGGTCCTCATCGGACAGACCGGCGAAGCGATAACGGACATCAAGGCCCGCCTGGTGGTCGTCGGCGGATCGGTGCGCGGCAATATCTTCGCCACCGAGCGGGTCATTTTCCTGTCAACGGGAATAATCAGCGGGAATATCATCACGCCCAGCCTGATCATGGAGGAAGGCGTGACATTCGAGGGCAACTGCACCATTAATAAACGGCCGGATGAAATGCAATGATTGAGATTACCGGAACGCGAGGCAAAAAGGACGAGCAGGAAAAGATATCCAAGAAAGGAAAGCTTTCCTCGGTCAGGAGAGGGAGCAAATCTTTCTCGGCCGAACTGCACAAGATGATGGCGCAGGAGTTCGAAGGCACCATTGAAGAGCTTCTTGAGAATTTAAAAGACCAGGAGAAGCGCTTCCTGGACCAGCAAACGGAATATGAAATGAATCGATACAAGGCCCTTATACAGAAAATCATCAAGTCCGTTCTGGACGAGGGTCTGCAGGAAAAGACAATGAAGCGGAAGAAGAAGAACTGGGGGGATTTCGTCATCATCGAGAAGATCAACGACAAGATTCTCGCTATCACCGACGCCATTACGAAGCACAACAAGGCGTTCGATCTTTTAAAAACCATGGAAGAAATCCGCGGTCTCATACTAGACCTGGTATATTGACTATTCGCGTCCCCATGAACACCACCGGCATTATCGGTCACTCGCGCCAGCTGAACCAACTGGCACTGCTCCTGAAAAGCGGTAACATACCTCATACCATGCTCTTCACCGGGAAGAGCGGCGTCGGCAAGAAGCTCGTGGCGCGGCGCTTCCTGACCGCTCTGTTCTGCGGCGCGGAAGAGCCGCCCTGCCTGCGGTGTCCGGCCTGCATTCAGGCGGCCGGCCGCACCTATCCGGACTTCATCGAACTTCTTCCGGACGACAAGGGGGCAATTTCCATCGGTGGCATGGATAAAAGCGAGCCGGGGACGGTGCGGTGGCTTATCGACCGCCTCTCAAAAAAATCGATATCCGGAACATACGGGGTGCTCATCGACGGTGCCGAGTCCATCTCCGCCCCGGGCCAGAACGCCCTGCTGAAAACCATCGAGGAGCCGCAGGCGGGCGCCCGCATCATTATCATCACCGCGAACAAATCGCTCATTCTGCCGACAATCCTGTCCCGCAGCATGGAACTGTCGTTCAATCCTCTCAGCGCCGCGGACGTGAAGCGGGCGCTGGCCGGCGGCGGCGCGGCCGATCTGGATCTCATTTCGCAGATTTCGGGCGGGTCGGTGGAAACGGCCTTCATCCTGTCGCAGGGTG
>Ga0154692_132_pt2 | contig 13892 bp, 8 predicted proteins | sample Rifle2008BG13ft_FD_116121 | JGI IMG/M metagenome (GOLD analysis project Ga0154692, IMG submission 116121) | Spirochaetes bacterium RBG_13_51_14
TAAAACTATTGTTAACGTCATTCCTTATTAACGACCTTTGACCTGGATAAATTTTTTTTTCCAGTAGGATATAATGAAAATTGAAGATTTTAAAAACTGTTCGTATCATTCAGATTATATTCAAGGCCAGGTTCACTGTCGTTTTTGGGGCACCAATATCAACAGTGTGGCCACCTATGAAGATCGCAGCGGTATTATTTATGTCGTTGGTTGTCCAAAGGAAAAATAACTATTACTCATGTGGAATTTTCTGATATTTGAGTTTCTATCATGAAATCATATAAGTATTATAGAAATCAACAGAGCATTGTACCTGCGTTAATAGCCTTATTTTTTATTCTCTATGGTGGATTTATTTCATCATACCACCACCACGAGAACGGCAGAATAAAGGATGAATGCCCTTCTCCTGACCGTTATTCTATACGACTTACACATCATCATTTATTCAGGAGGAATGATATGTTATTTCGAAGTATTGTCATTTCAATTTGTTTGATATACACCATAAGCATGCCTGTTTTTTCATCAAAGTGCGACACGACGGTTCTTATTCCGCACAAGGGTATAAACGGAAAATGGGGATATGTCGATACCGATGGAAATTTCAGAATTAAACCGAACTATGAAACCGCATTCGACTTCAAAGAAGGCCTGGCACTTGTTTCCCTCTTTAAAAAATTCGGATATATCGATGCCAATGGCAGACCGGTCATTTCACTGCAATATGACGGGGCAAAAAGTTTTTCAGAAGGCCTGGCCGCGGTCATGATTTATGACCTGAAACAGAATAAAAAATGGGGATATATTGATAAAACAGGAAGATTTATAATTTTCCCCCGATTTGATGAAGTTTCTGATTTTTCAGACGGTACAGCCGTCATCAAGACTGATAATGATGAATTCGTTATCAATAAGTCAGGCGATATTATAAAAGAAGAAGGCGGCTTTTAATATATTACGATGAAATAACTCTGCGGGTGGGAGTAATACGAGCCTCCCGCCCGCATTAAGTGCTACAACATCAAGCTTCACACGCCGGTTATTCCTTGACTTCTATACAAATAATCAATGAACAATGCTTACCTGCGCGCCTGGCAGGAGTCGAACCTGCGGCCTACGGATTCGAAGTCCGGCGCTCTATCCAACTGAGCTACAGGCGCAAATAGTGATATGCACGATGAGAGAAAGACGCCGCAGATGCTGCGCCGAGTCAAGGAAAATACGAGTGCATGTATTACTTTATATACCGGCGGAGGACGTCCCGCCAGACCAGATAGCCCCGTCCGTTCAGATGGGTGCCGTCGCTGGTGTAGGCGGATTTGAGATCGCCGTTTTTATCAGCCATGTGGGTGTAAATGTCAACGTATATCACCTGACGATTATCCGCAAATGTTTTCAATCTGCCGTTCAGCTCTTGTATGGAATTCCGAAGCAGGGGGACTATTTGGTATACGGTTGGCAGGATGCTCTGCACGTATATCCTGGTCAGCGGTGATTCAGCCCGAATCCTCGCTAGTATCTTTCTGTAATTGTCTGCGATTTCGCGTTCCTTTCTTCCATGTACAATATCATTCCCGCCGACCATGATGAATAGTTGCGCCGGTTTCAACTTCGTTACGTCGCTGATCCGGTCTAGCACCCCGTCAGTCGTGTCGCCGTCTATGCCCCGGTTGACGACATCGCACCGGTTCAGGAGCTCGGACCACTCGCACCGGTCGGTAAGGCTGTCGCCGATAAACACTATGCCGCCGCCGGTCCTACGCTCAATCCGGAACAGGCTTACCTTATCTTGATAATAATCCCGCTGGTTCGGCTTTACGATTTTTTTGTAATACGCTCTTGATAGAAGAACAGCCGCGACAATCACGAAAATCAGATTGGCGGTTATTGAGACGATGAGAATTTTTTTTAACTTCTGGTTCATGCGGAATTATAGGTAATTCATAATTGTGCAATTTATAATATTGTCAAACAAAATTTGAGTGCGTACTAAAGTATCTTCTTTTTTTTGCAATACTGAACCGCCGGTGAAATATTCAGCATTTCTTTAAGTTCAGAGTGATCATTGATGAAACGCAGAAGCTCAACAAATAACGGCTTGTGATACACGGCGAAATGGACTGAGGCATCCTCTCCCCCGGCAAGGCTTTTGAAGAAGTATTGCATCCGTCCTATAAGTTTTTCAGCATCAGCTCGATCCGCACCCGATTCATACCATCTCCGGAATTCATCAATATCATGGGAAAGCCTGATCGACTCATCCCCCGTCCTCGCCATGGTCTTGCGTGGAATACCGGCCGTTTTCGCGCCTGCACCGGACGCGTCGTGCGGCGCGGGGGTTGCAGCGCCGTTATGCTGCGCTCCGGGAGGCGGATCTATATCGCCGGTCAGCTCGATGAGGTCCCTGACCAGCTTCAATTTATCCTTGCTCTGCCGGGCGGCTGTTGCAAGCCAGATATTTTTTACGCGCTCCCTGTTCAGGCCGCCGCTGATTTCACGGATCAAGCCGGATTCACCGGCGAGCATATTCTTGAGGAGATCGTCTTTATTGTTTATTTTGATAACCTTCAATATCCTTGTCAGATCGCGGTAAAAATCCTTATCCGTTTCGAAGGCTTTGAAAACCTCATCCAGATTCTTCTTCCCGCTTTCCCGTTTGACCTCCTCGCTCCAGATATACTGCTGCATCAGCGTGCCCGCGTTCAATTCCTCCAGCAGGCTCCGATCAGGAGTTTTCTTTCTTATCATCTCGATCGTCTTCCGGACGAGCGACTCCCTCCCTTTTTTTAGAAGTGAAAACTGCTCCCTGATCTCGGATCGGCATGTCTCCGGTATGCTCGTATACATCCTTTCAAAAACAGGCTCGATCGTTTCAACGCTATCCGAGAAAGTCCGTATAACAGCCAGCGCTTTTCGACGTATCTTCTCTTCGCTTGAAATTTCTGTATCATCCTCCTCCGCTGCGGCGCCTTCTTTCAACGGAGTTATTGTTTCTTTTAGTGCCGTATCAGACCCGTGCTTCATGGCCGGCGCACTGCGCGCTTCTTTCTGTCTCCCCGTCACGAAATTCGCGTAATACTCAATCATTCGGTTTATCCGCGACAACCGGTTCGTGCCGTCCCGGTCAAACCATCCCCGTTTTTCGCCGATCACCTTGAGCCATTTTTGAAGGAGAATGATCTTCTCGCGATAGTCGAATCCTCCGGATTTCGTTATGTACTCGAATGCCTCTTCAAAGCCGTCGGAATCCAGGAGCTTTACAATTACGCTCCTGAATTCTTCGGACAACCCGCTTTCCTCCCGCACGGTGATGATATTCGCATCTGATTCGGTCGTCGCCAGCAAGACGATAACCCTTAGAAATCGTTTTGCCGTATCGGTATCAGCTATATCATTCATTGTTATTCTGATTTTTTTCTTTCTCTTTTCATCACCTGCGTTCTTTCCCGTCAGGGTTTTGTCCTCGTAGAGTATCTCATCCTGTACGACGAATTCATGATCGGCGGGTTCGTAAGCGTCGGAGCCGGAACCCGCGGACGATTCAGCCGACACTCCGCGCTCTTCCACCGGAAAATGGCCGAGTTCCCCCTCATCCCGTTCCCCTATTTCGAAATGACCGAGTCCGCCATTTTCTTTTTCAGCGATTTTAAAGTGGCCCGCATCAACCGCTTCTTCGTCGCCGCTTATAAGGAATTTTTCCTCGTTCTCATCATCATGCGGGGAGAGCCCTTGCTCCGCCAGTTCATGAAGCTCCTCATCGCCGATTAAATATTCTTCCTCGTCGCCGGCCGGCTCTCCATCCGGGACTTCCCCAATAATCGCGTCGAGTTCGCCGTCGGAAACCGGCATATCGTCGTGAGCCGCTTCTTCCGGCGGCGCGGAACCCATCATATGGTCTCCGCCGGGGCTGCCATTCATTGAATCGCGCTGCGGACGACCCACACCCTCAGGGACAGGCGCCTGTTCTGCAGCCTTGCCGAACCGCTGCTCCTCGATCATCATTCGCAGTATTCGCTTTTTCCCCTCATCAAGCGATTCGTCGTCGAGCCACCGTTCCAGCACAGTGCGCACGATATCTGTAGCCTCGCTGGTGCCGAACGCCGTCACGTTCTTGGCATACGCCCCGTCAACAATGCCCCGTATCCCTTCTTCATCATCGGGCGGCGCCGCATTCAGGAACTTCTGTTTTAACACTGCGGCATACGTCACGATCCGCGCTTTCCGTGAAGACGCCAGTGTCGATTTCACTCCCGAGCCGTCGGGTTCAACCTGTCTGGCTGGCTCGCCCTGCCGGTCTTTCCCGACCCGTTTCACCTGGTCAGCCGCATCATGAAGTGAATCGCCCGCAGGGCCGTCCATATACTCCGGGACCGGAAGATAGTTCCTGAGCTCCTCGTCCCATTCCATGCGCCGTACAAGTATACGCGCAGTTTGATCGCCGTGCTGTCTCATGAAACCCCTGAAGATCTTCTGCACCATCGCGGTATTTTTATTCGTGTCCTCGGCAAGGCCTTTCTTCATCCGGATGACGGCTAATTCGGCCGGCCGCGCCGTTTTGAATAAACCGGCGTCGACCCTCCGCAGCACCAAGTCGTAAAACTTGACGACCATGTAGTGACCGTCAACAGCGACCATCCTGAGTATCACGCCTTTCAGGATCTCCATGCTCAATTTTCTGTTCGCCGCCATGACTATCTTCACGTCGCGCGCATACGCCGGGTATTTTTCAGAAAACAGTCCGTTGACCAGGATATCGGATATGATGTTGAGGTTAAGTCCGGCCAGAACAGGATGGAGGGCGCGGGCGAGAGTTTTTTCAAATTCGTAAAAGTCCGAAAAGGATCCCGCTCTCAATTTCTTCGAGATCCGCCGCGCGATCCCGCGGCGTGGCATGATCAGGAGTAGGCGATTGTTCTCGCGAATAAGACCGGCAACAATATCGTCGCGGCTTTCGGGATTTCGGCTGAACTCCGTGATGAACCGTTCTATGTTGGCATCGTTGGTTTTCATGAAGCGCACCGATATATGAGTTATACGCCGCCGGATCAGGATATCAGCGGTCCGTCTTTCGGCTTGGTCGGCTTCTTCCTGGCATGCCGTTCCCCGTAAATCAAATAAATGATGAATCCGACAAACATCCATATTAACAGCCGCAGCCAGGTATCTTTCGGCAGGGCTATCATCTGCACCAGGGAGATCAGCGCTCCCAGAATCGGTATAATGGGCATCAGGGGCGTCTTGAAAGGGCGGTGAAGTTTCGGCCGCGTATAGCGGAGAACCATCACGCTGATGCAAACGATCACAAAGGCGAGCAGCGTGCCGATGGAGACCATTTCGCCCAGAATACCGATGGGAAAGAGACCTGAAAAGATCATTGCGGCCGCCCCGGTAACCATGGTGGTGACGTACGGGGTCCGTAGTCTCGGGTGCACGGTTGTGAATGTCGGGGGAAGCATTCCGTCCCGCGCCATGGTGAAGAAAATCCTCGATTGGCCGTAGAGGAGCAGGAGGACCACCGAGCTCAAGCCCGCTATGGCGCCGATCTTGATGATGGGGCGCAGCCAGAAAAGCTGGTCGCCCGCGGCGTTGATGCCCACGGCTATCGGGTCAGGCACACCGAGTTTGGTATAGCTCACGAGACCGGTGAGTACAAAAGCCACCGCGATATACAGGATCGTCACGATAGTCAGGGAGCCGAGGATTCCGATAGGCATATCTCGCTGCGGGTTTTTTACTTCCTGGGCGGCGGTGGAAACGACATCAAATCCAATGTAGGCGAAAAATATGACGCCGGCACCGCGCAAAATACCGCTCCATCCGAATTCGCCGAAATGCCCGGCGTTATCAGGAATGAAAGGAGTGAGGTTATCCATTTTGATAAACGCCATTCCGAATCCTATGAAGAGAAGAATGACAGTAACTTTGATGATCACAATGGCGTTATTGAAAGTCGCCGATTCCCTGATCCCTATCATCAGGAGAAACATGAAGAGGAAAATCACCAGCATCGCCGGCAGGTTGATAACAGCGCCGGTCGCGTACCATCCCAGCCTCGGGTCATGGGCGAACGGGGCGTTGGCCAGACAGGAGGGTATCATAATGCCGAAATCCCTTAAGAAGCTGGTGACGTAACCGGACCATCCTACCGCCACGGATGAGGCGCCGAAAAGGTATTCCAGGATAAGGTCCCACCCGATAATCCAGGCGAAGATCCTTCCCAGAGTGGCGTACGCATACGTATAGGCGCTCCCTGATACGGGAATGAGCGATGCGAATTCCGCGTAACAGAGCCCGGAAAAGGCGCAGGCGATGGCGGAAATCACAAAGGAAATGATGATGGCCGGACCGGCGTACTGCGCCGCAACCTGGCCGGTGAGGACAAATATCCCCGCACCGATGATGACCCCGACTCCCAGCATGGTAAGTTGCATCGGCCCCAGAACCCGCATCAAGCCGTGGCCGTGATCCGACTGGGTTCCGACAATCAGTTCCTCGATCGATTTCCGCTCAAGATGTCTTTGTATCCGTTGCTTCATGGCTGCGGCATCCTTACTCTTTCAACGGCGATTTCCGCAATGCACCGCCGTCAGATTACCATCCGTAATCATGTTGACAAGAACATTTTTCGGGTGCCACACCATCCTTGCTCTCTGGAGGAGCGGGAGGTATATCGCCAAGCACTATAGTTACTCCGAATAGATTATTCTGAGAGGTGACATGATCATGAGTTACCGGCTCCACCCTGTCCGTAACGATTATTATGCTTTTGCCGGAATCAAGAAATAAGTTACTTGCACAAATTTAACCATTTGGTTAAAGATGTCCGGAATTCTGTCATGACTGTCAAATCGCCATTAAGCCCGTGAGGTTTACCGGTAATTATGAATATAGCGCGGCTCGCCATTAAACGGCCTATTTTCATCACCAGCATCGTGATGATCATACTCTTCACCGGTTTCATATCGATCACCCGTCTTGGCGTGGACCTGTTCCCCGATGTCCAGTTCCCCTATGTTATTGTTCAAACAACGTATACCGGTTCCGCCCCAGAAGAGATCGAGAACCTTATTTCAAAGCCGATCGAGGACGAGATCAGTTCAATCTCCGGCATGAAACGCGTTTCTTCAAGGAACATGGAAAGTGTTTCCATCATAATAGCGCAGTTCAACCTCGGCGTTGACGTCAAGTACGCCGAGCAGCAGGTCAAAGATAAAGTTTCCCGGATACGCCGGATACTTCCCGAAGATATAGATGAACCGCTCGTCATGCGGTTTGATCCGGCCGACCAACCGGTAGCGCGTATCGCCCTGTCGGCCGGGCTTTCACCCACCGACCTGTACGACCTGGCAAAGGAAGAAATCAAGACAAACCTCCAGCAGGTGGAGGGCGTCGCCTCGGTCCAGATCATCGGCGGCCAGCGCCGCGAGATCCAGGTTGAACTTGATCGCAATAAACTCAATGCAATGAAAATACCGGCCCTGGCGGTTGCGACCTCGATTAAAAACTCCGGGCTCAACGTCCCGGTCGGAAAGCACGAAAAAGGCACCACTGAGATTGTGTTCAGGACCGTGGCGCAGTTTAAGTCCCTCGACCAGATAGCCAATGCCGTTGTTAATTTTTCCGGGGATGTGGGCAACGCTATCACGGTGAAATCCCTCGGCACGGTACGCGAGGGGGCCGAGGATAAGACATCCATCGGGTATCTCTATTCGCCGGTTAATGATAAGGACGCTAAAAAAGGCCTGTTCGGCAAAAAATCTAAAGAGATCAAGCGCGAATTAAAACCCGCCCTGTACCTGGAAGTATACAAGCAGTCGGGATCCAATACCGTTGCCGTTGTTGACGGAATAATAAACAGGATGAACAAACTCAATGACAAGATACGGGGCCGGGCGAGCAAACCCAAGCTTACCATGATTTACGACGGCGCGGAGTTCATCCGAATGAACATCGAGGACGTGGGCATTAACATCACAATGGGCGTTTTCCTTGCGGTCATCGTGGTCTACCTGTTCCTGGGCAATATCCGCTCCACCCTCATTACCGGCATCGCCATTCCCAACAGCCTCTTGGGCGCATTCGTCCTCATGTACATCATGGGTTACACCATCAACATTATCACCCTTCTGGCGCTGTCGCTTACGGTGGGCCTCCTGATAGACGACGCCATCGTGGTGCGGGAAAATATCTTCCGCAAGCTCGAGGGTGGCATGAACCCCATGGAAGCGGCGGACAAGGGTGCCAACGAGGTCATGCTCGCGGTCGTCGCCACCACCCTGACCATCATCGCGGTCTTCTTTCCCATCGGCTTCATGAGCGGCATCGTTGGGCAATTCTTCCGTCAGTTCGGCCTGACCATCGTGTTCGCCATGGCGATCAGCCTCTTCGACGCCCTCACGGTCGCGCCCTTCCTGTCAGCCTATTTTGCAGGCAAGGCGCACGTGACCCAGAACGTGGTGGTCAGGAGCTTCGACCGTTTCCAGCGCTGGCTTGAGTCCATGTACGGTAAAATCATGAAATATGCGCTCGGCCACCCCGTCGTGATCATCCTGATAACGACGGCGATATTTTTTGGCAGTCTCATACCGGTGGCGACCGGCGTCATTAAATCAACCTTCATGCCCACGAGCGATTGGGGTGAATTTATCGTGCAGATTGAAATGCCGCCGGGCACGAGCCTCGAAGGCACGGCCGCCGTGGCGCTGAAAGTGGGCGACCGCCTTAAAATCCTTCCGGAACTGAACAAAATATCCACCGTGGTAGGCGTATACCAGCAGCAGCCTCAGGCAAACTTCGCCATGCTGGCCGGCACCCTCCCGATCGCACTTGGCATCGGCGAGGTCGCAAAATTCAGGATGGCTATGGGTATCGCCATTATCGGTGGCCTTATTCTGTCAACCTTCATGACCCTGGTTGTCGTTCCCGCGATGTTCGAATATATTGATATGATACGGGAATGGATTGAAAGCAAGTTCAGACCGAGGCATAAACTGTTGGAAAACAATGTGATTGAAGAGATTGAGGAAACCGAGGAAATCGTTGAAGAAAAAACCATCATTCTGGCGAGCAATCCCGGACCTGAACGAAAAAAATACTCATTAAAAACCGGCACTTCGAAAAGGCAAAAAAGGAGATAACAGTCTAATCGACTCCATCGCTGACCGTTCACCTGCTGTTACGCCCTCATAATTCGAACACTGCGTAACCAATTGTTCTATTTATGAGCCCGTGCTCTCTGCCGGCATTTTGTTATTTCACGGTATACCGCTGAACAACTGTCGACCTTCTCCGCCAACTCGGATGCGCTACGATCATTTTGAAGTAAACAGAATAAAAAAAACGTTTGACTTACTTCAGGTTCATCAATATTATATTTGACTTTCCGGATTTCCCTTCGGGAGATACCCAGTGGCCATCACTAAAATTAAAAATAAAAAAAACCAGAAAAAAAGAGTATTAAAATTTGATTATATTCATGATACTGGTCTTTCCTATTCCCAATTTTATGAACACGTATCAACTCCCATCGTCGTAATTTCCACTGACTTCACCATTGAGTATTTCAACAAAGCCGCTGAAAAATTCTACACCCGGTTATCGAAAAAAAGCATCGGGAAAAAATGCTACGACGAATTTTCCTGCGCCCTCCATAGAACCAGAGAGACCTGCCCGGTCACCGATGTGCTTGACCGGGGCACATCCCAGGATATGAGAACGGCCAGCCATCTCGGCGTTGATAATTGTTACGTTCGCGCATTCCCCCTTACGGACAAGAATGGCAAAATACATTCGGTGGTCATCGAGGATTTTACGCGGCTCACCTCCGCGACAACGCTTGCGGAGGATCTTGAATCCCGTTTCAGCAAAACAGTCGAGCTTGCGGTCGACGCGATCTTCATCGTCGGCGAAAACTTCGTAATAGAATTCGCGAATACCTATGCCGTTTTCATGATCGGAGAGCCGATTGAGGACATAGTCGGCGCAGACTTCAGAAAATTCTTCCACGATAAAAAGGTCATCGAATTTCTGGAGAAAACATATCACGGCGACGACAACTGCGAAAGCATCTGCTATTATTCGGAAAAGAGCGTCCTCTTCGGTAAAAAGAAGATGACCACCGTCGAGATGTGCATTACCAGATCGCAGGAGATGGACAACCAGGTTAAAATTTATGTTTACCTGAGGGATATAACCGAAGAGAAAAAACTACAGAATTACCTCAAACAGACAAACGAGTTCCTGAGCAACCTGATCAACCAGTCCGCCGACGGCATCGTGGCAGCCAACACGAAGGGGGATATAATAATCTTTAACGAGAGCGCTGAAAAGCTGCTGGGATATTCGGCCGAGGAGGCGATGAAAGATGTGCACATAACGCAGATATACCGCCCCGGCTTCGCGAAAGAGATCATGAGGATGCTCAGAAGCGACGATTACGGCGGGATCGGGAAAATGAGGTCGATCGAGGCCATCGCCATGAGCAAGACCGGCGAAGAGATACCATGCAACATGTCGGCGGCGATAATATACGACAAAGACGGGAATGAAGTCGCGACTGTTGGAATTTTCTCGGATCTCCGGGAAAGCAAGCGCATGCAGAGGGAACTCGAGGAGACCCAGTTGAAACTCCTTCAATCCGAAAAAATGTCCTCTCTCGGAAAGCTTGCGGCCGGCATCGCTCATGAGATAAACAATCCCCTCGGGGGGATCATGATCTTCGCCAATTTATTGATCGAGGAACTGGATAAAAGCGATCCCACCTGCGAGGATGTGAAAAAAATAATTTTCGAAGCCGCACGATGTAAAAATATCGTGAAGGGGCTCCTGGATTTTTCCAGGCAGACCGACAGCAAGATGTCGGTCAACGATCTCAATAAGATCATCGCCCAGACCATGATGATACTGGAAAACCAGGCGATTTTTCACAATATAAAGGTCATCAAGGATTACGATACGGCCCTCCCCCTGGTGAAATGCGACAGAATTAGAATCAGCCAGGTGTTTCTTAACATAATCCTCAACGCGGCTGATGCCATGGGCCAGAAAGGAGAATTCATAATACGGACGCTATACAATAAGGACAAGGAAACGGCGGCGATCGAGTTCACCGATACCGGGTGCGGGATACCCGACGAGATACAGAACAAGATTTTCGATCCGTTTTTTACAACAAAAGAGGTCGGGAAAGGCACGGGCCTGGGTCTCAGCATGTCATATGGCATCATAAAAGATCATAACGGCACCATTAGTGTCAAGAGCAAGATTGGAGAGGGGACAACGTTCATCATCGAACTGCCGATGGTCAAGGAATAACATTTATCAGTGAGGAGTCGAAATGGGACTCATTAACAACATGGGCAACAAATTCCTAATCTGCGCTGATATCGATCCCCCAAAGGGTATTGATACCACGAGTCTCTTCAGAACGGCGGATTTATTAAAGGGAAGAATCGACGCGCTCATCGTCAACGATATGCCGAGCGCGGTCATGAGGATGGGGTCCCTCGCGGCAAGCTATCTGCTAAAAGAAAGGGGATTTGACACAATCTGCAATATCACCTGCCGCGACAGAAATGTGCTGGCGCTCCAGTCGGATATCCTGAGCGCCGCATCGCTTGGACTTGAAAATATTTACATCACCCGGGGCGACGATATCACCTTCGGCGATCATCCCCGCGCGAAGCCGGTCAACGAATTAGACGACGACCAGCTCCTGACCGTTCTGGGCAGGCTGAAGGAAGGAACGGACGCGGGCGGCAACAAGCTCAATTCAGCTCCGCAACTCAACATCGGAGTCGCAATGCAGTACGACCCGGCCGGGAACTCCCCGGATCAACAAATTGAAATAATGAACGATAAGATCGCCAGGGGCGCCGCCTTTTTTATAGCGCCGCCGGTTTTTGATCTCAACGCTTTTGAGAAATTCGCGACAAAGACCAGGGGAAAAGTCCGCGCCCCGATACTTGCGGAAATCATCATCTTAAAATCCGTAGCCACCGCACGCTATATCAATAAGCATATCCAGGGCATCACCGTTCCCGACAGATATATCGACCGGCTCTATTCCGCCCCCGACAAGCAGAAAGAGAGTATAGCGATAGCGGCTGAACTTATCAAGGGATTAAAAAAATTATGCAGCGGCGTCAGCATCAAGGCGATGGGCTGGGAGGATAAAATCCCCTCCTATCTGGACGCGGTTGAGGCATAAGCATAATCTGACAAGGACAGTATATGGTTCTCGACATAGCTTTATACACATCAGTCGCACTGTTCGGAATTGGGCTGTTATATAACATATCCGCGTGGTTCCGCTATAAAATCGGGCCGGGGGCCAAAGAAATATCCAGCGTAAAAAGAGTCATCTCGGCCATCAAGGGGATGGTAGCAGTCTTTTTCAGCCTTAAATTCTTTACCTTGATAAAGGCGCTGGTCCTTGATGTGCTTCTGCAGAGAAAAATCATGCGCGAAGACCTTGTACGGTGGCTCATGCATTTCTTGATATATGTCGGATTCACGCTCCTTGTTCTCATGCACGCACTCCATCGTATATTAATATCGAAGCTTTTCCCGGATTATTATTCAACTATTAATCCATTCATGTTCCTCAGGGATCTCTTCTGCATGATGGTAATCGCGGGACTCTGCATAGCCCTGTACCGCCGTTTCATAGCGAAAGTCCCGCGGCTCGCGACCAATAGAATGGACATCTACCTGATCGCGATCGCCGGTGTGATAATCATAACGGGCATATTACTCGAGGGGATCAAGATAACCTCGTACACGCGATACCAGGAAATGGTGTCAGATTACGGCGCGGCCGAAACCGCTGAAGAATCTAAAGCGCTCGAATCCTTCTGGGTTAAAGAGTTCCGTGTCAGCTCTCCTGACAAGGGACTGCCGTTCGACGCGGCCACGCTGTCGCTTGGAAAAACCGTCCATGAGAATAGCTGCGCGTCGTGCCATTCCAATCCACGATGGGCCTTCTCCGGCTTCGCGGCCGCAGCCGCAGTCATGCCGGTTGCCCGGGCGATGGACGCGGCCGGAATACCGGCGATTCTGTATTATATCCATTATTTCGCGTGCCTGCTGGCGCTCGCCTATCTGCCCTTCGGCAAATCATTTCATATGATCGCCACCCCGATATGCCTTCTGTCGGACGCGGTGATTGACGAAAAAAAGTCGGATCCCGCAAACGTAGCGACAAAACGCATCATTGAACTCGACGCCTGCATGCATTGCGGCACCTGCAGCCTGAGGTGTTCCGCCCTCGCCGCCGCTGCCGGAAGAAAAAATCCGGATATTCTTCCCTCTGAAAAGATGCAGCATCTGAGATCCCTGGTCCGCGGGAAAGCACTGAACCGGCACCAGCTCGCCGCGCTCCAGGAAGGCGTGTACCTGTGCACGAACTGCGACCGGTGCACCGTGGTGTGCCCCGCAGGCATACGCCTGCGGGAGCTCTGGTTCCAGGCGCGGGAGGATCTCATCCATGCGGGATACCCGCTGCCGATAATGCTGTCGCCGCTTTCCTACTACCGGGGATTAATGAAGGAAAGACTTTCAGAGGAATATTACGCATCGCCGCTCAGCAACACGATAACCGCGGTCACGGCATCCCTCCGTAAGATTAAAGACGGCGGTGTGGCGGCCGTGCCCGGAACGAATCCGGAATTCATGAAAGGAGCGGGCCTGCCTGTCGACGCGGCCACGTTCTCCAGCTGCTTCAGCTGCAGCACGTGCACGTCGACCTGTCCGGTTGTCCAGAGCTATGATAATCCTAAAGAGCACCTCGGGCTGCTCCCCCACCAGATAATTCACGCTGTGGCGCTCGGCATTATTGAGCTGGCCCTCGGCTCGAACATGCTCTGGGATTGCCTGACCTGCTACAAATG
>Ga0154692_170_pt3 | contig 13554 bp, 11 predicted proteins | sample Rifle2008BG13ft_FD_116121 | JGI IMG/M metagenome (GOLD analysis project Ga0154692, IMG submission 116121) | Spirochaetes bacterium RBG_13_51_14
CGCCACACTATTTTTATGAGTCGATTCAAAAATGTCAAGTGATAATGCAAAAAAGGGACGCCCGCCGGCATCCCTTGCATCATGATCATTAGACTTGTTTCATATCTAAATAAAAATCGAGAGCTGCCCCCCGCCGTAGGCGGGTGGCAGCTCTTTAATTATTATTTTATTTTTGCAACAAGTCTAATGATCAACAGCTTCTTATTCCTTGATTTTCACCTTCTTCTCAATTATCACCTCACCCTTATAGGAACCGCATTCGGAACAGACCCGGTGCGGCAGGCCATACGCGCCGCATCGAGGACAGGGCCGGAGATTGGGGACTCCAATGGCGTGGTGCGATCTCCGCATTCTGGACTTAGACTTCGATTTTCTTCTCTTGGGTAATGCCACGATAAAACTCCATTATTATTCTATTTGTATGCGCACCGTCCGCAGTTTTCGGCAGTGGTGCGGCCGCACCGGCGTCATCAGCGATCTCAGGGATTCTCAGTATGTTATGGATTTTCTGTCAAGATTTTTTTTCAAAAGCCTTCAGTACCCACCGCCGCTACCGGGGAGTGCCGAGCATGAACAGCCGCTCTTTCGCCTGAAGGACAAAAACCGAATCCGGGAACGACGATATCACCTTATTATAATAATTGCGGGAATTAAAGAGGTCATTCATCCTGCCGTACACGCGCGCGCAGTTATAAAATATCTGATCGGCTATCAAACTGTCCGAGTACTCCTGCTCAAGACGCCGGTATATCTCAAGGGAACCCTTCAGGTCCTTCGCCTCCTCAAGGGCTATCGCAGCCTTCAGCAGGGCGATGGATGACAGCAATGTTTTTGGCTGTTTGTCTGCATACAGAACAAGATATATTCTGGCGTCGCGATATTCCTTCCGGCTGTAATATATATTCCCGAGCGCGTAGTATGCCATTGAATGGGCGAAACCAAAATAGGTGGTGTCGGTGAAATTCTTCAGCTCATCGATGATTCCCGCGATTTTATCCGAGTCACCAGACCCGGCGTATCGTGCGTACTCATTCATGATCTTCTCAAAGCGCCGTTCGTTTCGGGCGTTCACGCCATTGGCAACGATCATGCCGGCTGTTACGATGACAGCGGCGCCAATGAGTCCCAGGATCGAGTGGAGGACCAGTTTTCTGTTCTTTCTAACGACGTCCTTGATATCCATGAGAAAGCGCTCGATGACGTTTCTATGGATTTCAATCCGGTGGGCTTCCCGTTCCTGACGGTACCTCGGTTTCCGTGCCATTATTTATTTATTCTCCAGGTTTATACTGATGATATCGCCCAGGGTGACAGTACTCGGCCTCGTTCCCCTGATGATCCTATCAAGCTCTTCTTTTTCCGTCGCCGCCTCGTGGCTCTTGATGCTGAGCGAAAGCCTCTTCTTATCAACATCGACATCCAGGACGACGACGCCCACTGGATCGCCGATTTTGAAATGTTCATCCAAGTTCTCGATTCTCTTGCGGGAAACCTCCGATATGTGAACCAACCCCTCGACATCACCCTCCAGCTTGACGAAGAGCCCGAACGGCGTGATTCCAGACACGACCCCGTCGACCCGCGTCCGCGGAGGGTATTTCGTCCTGATCAGCTCCCAGGGCGACTTGCTCAGCTGCTTTATGCCGCAGGATATTTTCATTTCATGCTTATTGATATCAAGTATCTTGAACTCGACCTCGTCATCCGCACGGTATGTCTGGGGAACGCTTTTAATACTTTCATCCCAGCCGATATCCGAGAGATGAATCAGGCCGTCGATATCGTCCTCAAGCTCGACGAACATGCCGAATTTGACTATCTTTTTGATCCTCCGGGAGACGACGGAGCCGGGCGGGAACCGCTCGTCGACGGTATCCCATGGATTTGGCCTGAGCTGCCGGCGCCCCAGGGAAAGCCGCCGCTCCTCCCGGTTTATATCCAGCACCTGGAACTCGCAGGTTTCTCCCTTCTTGAGAATGTCCCTGGCGTTGATCATGCCCTTGTTCCAGGTTAATTCAGCGTTGCTGACGAATCCCTCCACTCCTTCATCGATCTCGACAAAGGCGCCATGGTTTGTCAGCGTTACCACATGGCCGGTGACCCGATCCCCCGGCTTGTACTTGTCATTGATGCTCAGCCAGGGATCTTCAGTCAGCTGCTTGAGACCCAGCGATATCCTCCGCTCCGCACGGTTGATGTCGAGGATTACGAAGTCCTGCTCCTTGCCCAGCCTGAGGATCTTACGCTGCTTGAACACTTTTTTCCATGACATGTCGTTCCGGTGCAGCAGCGCGTCAAGACCCTCAACGCGGACAAAGATGCCGAACTCCACATACTTGATGCCCTCTCCCCTGACGATATCACCGGCCTTGTACGCGGCGGTGAATCTATCCCAACGGGCTTCCGTCTCCTCGTCAAGGTAATCCCTGCGTGACAAGACGACGGATTTTTTCTTCCGATCGATGCTCTTTATCTTGAAGGAAAATTCCTCGTCTGATTCATTTTTATTTTTCAGATCGGCGGTCAGTGAAAAGGGAAGAAAGGTGGAGAGGCCGTTGCAGTCGATGAGCTTCCCCTTGTTGATTGAGCTTTTTATCTTCCCGGTGATTGTCCTGTTCCCCTCCTGGTACCAGTCCATGAATTTTTTCCACTGCATTTCAACGGCCGCCGATTTCGCGGAGAACTGGTACATCCCGTCAACCATCCTCTTGTTGTGTAAGATTACGGGAATAGTGTCGCCGATTCCCGGCTTCTCATCGAATTCATGCAGGGGAATCCGGCCGTCGGTTTTAGTGCCGACATTCACATAAACGTGCTCATTGTCTACGGTAACGATTTCACCCTGAACGATCACGCCCGGTTGAATCTCTTCAACGGTTGAATCCGCGACATTCTCCATGTCGATGTTCTCGTTAACGTCATGGATGATATTCTCCATAGTAATCCATCCTGATAATCATTTATAGAAACCCGCCCGCCGACTCAGCGTTCACGGCGTGTCGGCCGGGAATACCGTTCGTCGCAATCGTGAATTACACTATCGCTCGAATACAATCCTTGATCCGTTCAACCACCTGATCCATGGTCATGTGCGAGGTGTCTATATAGACGGCCTCATCCGCGCGGACAAGCGCCCCGAAAGGCCGTTCTCTATCCTGTTCATCACGGAGTATAATCTGTTTTTTGATCACATTTTCGTCAACATCTTTTCCCAATTCGCGGTACTCTTTGACCCGCCTGGCCGCCCGTACGTCAGCCGATGCGTCAAGATATATCTTCAGATCCGCGTCGGGAAAGACGACCGTCCCGATATCCCTCCCGTCCATAATGACGGATTCTTTGCGAGCCCATTTCCGGAGAAGTCCGTTCACGAACTCCCGGACATCCCTGTTGTCTGATATGATGCCGATGTTCCGCGCTATCGCTTCATCCCGTATCAACAACGACACATCGTTGCCGTTTATACGCGTGCGGGAGGTTCCGTCGGGCAGGAATTCCTGCGTAATGTCCATTCCGGCCATTCCGGCCGAAAAAGCGAATTCCGGAGTAACGACGCCTTCACTCTGGAGCACCTGCCAGGTTATGGAACGGTAGAGAGCGCCGGAATCAATGTATTTGAGGCCCATCTCTGCTGCGACGCGTCTGGATACGCTGCTCTTGCCGGATCCCGCCGGTCCGTCCACCGCCACAACAATATGCCTCATGTCAATCCGTCCCGGACGTTCTTTGCTGCGGAAAAATATTCGTGCAGGATCCGGGACCCCTCCTCCCCGTCCGCCAGCGCCTTTTTAAGCCGTTCCAGCTCATCGATCATCATGACGACCGCATGGAGGATATTCTCGCGGTTCAGCAGGGCGATATCACGCCACATATCCGGGGATCCGGAGGAAACCCGGGTCACATCGCGGAATCCCGTTCCGACGAAGCTTCGTAAGTCCGTTCCGGCTGCCTGATCCCGATTGAATTCGTCGAAAACGCGCACCAGTGAGCTGGCGACTATGTGCGGGAGGTGGCTCGTATACGTCACGATGCGGTCATGTTCTTCCGGTTTTACGATCACCGTCCTGGCCTTCAGCCCCTCCCAGAATTCACGGACCATCCTGATGTCGCCGTCCCGGTTGCCGCTGTGGGGCGTTATGATAACCGTCGCCCCGTCAAACAGGTCTTCCCGGCTGTGCTCGTAACCCATTTTTTCTGATCCGGCCATAGGGTGGCACCCGACGAAGCGGTCGGACCGGTCCATGCCCGTCACCGAACGAATGATCGGCTCCTTCACGCTTCCCACATCGATGATGATAGCCGCGGGGCCCAGTTCCGCGTGCCGTATAAGCCGGCTGATGATATCAACGGAGACATCCGCCGGCGTTGATACCACGGCCAGATCAACCCCGGCAAGGGATATTCGTTCGAAGCTCCCCACCGTGTCGACGAATGCATCCTTCAACGCCGGCTCGAGCCTGGACGCGTTTCTGCCGTAGGCCGTAATCCGGATATCAGGATTTATTTTTTTCAGACCCCGGCAGATGGAGCCGCCCAGCAGCCCCAGGCCGAATACTGCAATATTGGTAAACATATCATTCCGATGTCATTACGTTGTCAGCGGGCGGTGACGCTCCCCCTTCACCATGCCCGGACACCATTGTCGCGGCAGGACGCATCAGCTGCCGACCGGATACGATCCGAGAATCTTCAAAAATATCGTTTCGCTTTTGATCTTATTCAGAGCCTTGTTCACGATGTCATCATTCATGTGGCCGAGAAAATCGATAAAAAAAATGTACTCCCACATCTTTTTCTTGTCGGGCCGCGACTCGATTCTGGTCATGTTGATGCCCGCATCGCTGAAGGGCCGGAGTATACCCAGGAGCGCACCCGGCTTATCCTTGACCGCGCACACGATCGATGTTTTGTCGTTTCCCGTCGGACCGCCGGACCTGCTCCCGATGAGGAAAAATCTCGTGTAGTTCTGACGCGAATCCTCGATCATCGTGGCGAGCGTTTTGAGGCCGTAGATCTCCGCCGCGATTCCCGACGCGATGGCAGCCGTTCCGTCTTCCCGGGCCGCTATCTCCGCCGCTCGCGACGTCGACTCGACGCTGATGATCTCGGCGCCGGGGAGGTTGATCCTGATCCATCCCTTGCACTGCCCCAGCGTCTGGGGGTGGCTGTAGATTTTTGTTATTGACTCCATGTCCCCGCCCCGGGAGAGGAGACTGTAGGTTATACGCACATACTGTTCGGCTATGATGCTGAGGCTCGTCTCAATCAGCTCGTCCAGGGTATAGGTCACCGAACCCTCGGTGCTGTTCTCGATCGGGACGACGCCGTATCGGGCCGCACCCGCCTCTACCTGCTGGAACACGTCCCGCATCGCCCTCTGGGGTCGCGGCACGAAGGACTCGCCGAATAGCTCGTTGACGGCTATATTCGTGAAAGTTCCTTCCGGTCCCAAAAAAGCCACGGTGACGGGCGCAACGGCCGCCTGGGCACCTGACAGAATATCCGTAAAAATCCTTTTAAAAATATCATGCGGGAGCGGTCCGCGGTTGCTTTCCTCTATGAGCGCAAAGAGCCTGCTCCGCTCGGCCGCCACGATCGTATCGCTCTCGGGCTCGCTCTTCAGCCTCTGGATGAACAGATCGGAACGCCGCGAGAGCAGCTCGATTATTTCCCTGTCAATGCGGTCCCTGTCGCCATCGCCGGTCATATCATTCTTCCCAATTCAACGTAAATTCCTTTATCTCCGAAAGCTTCGGCAGATCTGACAGCTTGTTGAGCCCGAAACATCGTAGAAACTCATTCGTCGTGCCGTAGGCAAGCGGCCGCCCCGGAAGCTCCTTGCGGCCCACGGGCTTGACCAAGCCCCGCTCCATCAGCTTCACCACCATCATCCGCGAGGTAACGCCCCGGAGCTCGTCGATCTCGGCAAGGACGATCGGCTGCTTGTACGCGATGATGGACAGGGTCTCCAGCATCCCCTTTGTCAGCCCCTCGCGCTTCTTCACCCCGATGACCCGCCGCAGCTGCTCGGCGTACCGGGGATTCGTGACAAACTGATACCCTTTCGCAATTTCTTGAAGAAGGATGCCGCCGTTTCGGTCTTCATATTCATCGATGAGCGAATCGAGAATGATCTTCGCCTGCGTCGGGTCGATGGAAAAATTCTTGACAAAAAAAGAAAGCGGAACGGGCTCGTTGCTTAACAAGAGGACGGCTTCGAGCAGACCGTGTACCGATACATCGTCTATCCGGCCGTCATCATGCTCTGATTCGGTTCTGCCCATTTCGACGATGTCGTCCTTTATGTTCGCCATGGCAACTCGATCCGCATTGTGCATTCTCAGTGCGCAGCGATATTCTTCGCTATCCGTATGGTCCCGAAAATCGCATGCTGCAGTAATTTCACGATCTTTGTTTTCGCCAGCTCCAAAATCGCCATAAAGCTTACCACTACCTCCATGCGCGACGGTTTCGCGGGAAACAACTCGTTGAAGTGAATGACGTCCCTGGCATGGAGCAGGTTCTTGATGTACTCAATCCTGTCGCTCACCAGGATTTCATCAAATATGATTTCCGTTTCATCAACGGCCTTCTGCGACTCCATGATTTCAGCGAACGCCTTTAACAGATCGAAAAGCGAGACCTCGCCGAATTCATCTATCTCAATAATATCGTCCAGTCTATTTTCCCTGGCATACTTCATAGCGCTGGACTCGAATTCTTCCAGAAGCTGCCGGGATGCCCTCTGGAATTTCTTGAATTCCAGGAGCTTCTGCACCAGTTCCGGCGGCAGGGGAGGGACGAAGTATTCATCCTCGATATGCGCCGTCGGGAGAAGCGCGCAGCTTTTGTAGAAGAGAAGCTCGGAAGCCATGCGGATAAAATCGGTCGCGATGCGGACGTTCAGCGTTTCCATTAACTTCAGGTATTCCAGATACTGCTCGGTGACATGCGAAATGGTGATTTCCGTGATATCTATCTTCGCTCTTTTGATGAGATCCCAGAGCAGATCGAGCGGTCCGTCGAAATTATCGATATGGATGATGGGGGTGTTTTCAGCGTTCTCGCCCCTGGTCGGTTCAATGTTTTTATTGATGTCGCTCATAGGAAACAACCTCATTGAAGCCGCCGCCCCTTTCAGCACGCGGGGCATGTAAGCCTCTTTGGATCTAAACCTGATAAAAAAAGCCCCTCTTTTAACAAGAGGGGCTTTTTTTATATAACCGGTGCAAATTATGTCAATCAGTTTATTTCAGGCAAGCGCTTTCGCGGCAGCTTTCTGGAGCCGTTCCGGGGGAAACGGTTTGACGACGAAATCCCTCACGCCCAGCTTGATGGCCCTGGTAAGAAGGTTTTCCTGGCCCAGCGCCGTTACCATGATAATTCGCGCATCGGGGTTCTGATGGAGTATCTCTTCAGCCGCTTCGATCCCGTCCTTCTCGCGCATGGTGATATCCATAGTCACAAGATCCGGCTTCAGCCGTTTAAACAACTCGATCGCCTCGTTCCCGTTTTCCGCTTCCCCGATTATTTCATGGCCGGCGGGAACCAGAGCATCCTTGACGAGGGTTCTCATGAATTTTGCATCATCTACTATTAAAATGGTCGCCATGCACCTACTCCATTTACTGTTTCGACAAAAAAATGACAAATATTAATGGTTTATATCCAAAATACACGAATTTTTTAAATTATACTTGTTGCTAGGCTGAAATAATAATTATAAATATTCAACCCCCCGCCGCAAGCGGCGGGGGCATGTATCAATTTTTATTTATACAGGCATCATGTCTATTCACTATCTCGGAATATACGATACGAACCGTCATATACAAATCAACTTATGAATATAACCTCTCATGGTGCAATTATATATTGTCATATTACAGCATTGTGTTAAATATATTCAACAATTTTTTTTGGGATTTCAGATAAAGGCACGACATCATCAACACCGCCCATTTCCACCGCTACCCTGTTCATGCCGTAGACGATCGAGGTTCCCTCATTCTGGGCGATGGTTCGCCCCCCGGCCTCTTTGACCCGCACGATGCCATCCGCACCGTCTTTTCCCATTCCCGTCATGATCACCGCTACGACGTCCTTCCCTGCGGTCGAGGCCAGGGAATTGAACATCACGTCTATTGAAGGCCGGTGGCCTGAGACCTTGTCCGAATTGAATACCCTCACATACCGCTTGTTGTTTTTTTCTTCGACGCCGATATGCATGTTGCCCGGCGCCACATATCCGCGGCCGGGTTCTATCGGATCCATGTCTTCCGCTTCCTTGACACGGAGACGCGACAGCATGTTCAGACGCTCGGCGAACGCTTTGGTGAATCCCTCGGGCATGTGCTGAACCACCAGGACCGTTGACGGAAAATTATCCGGCAGGCTGGAAAACACCTGCATCAGGGCGGCCGGTCCCCCCGTTGACGTGCCGATTCCCACGATCCGTGAACTGGAACTCTTCCGGTCAAATGACCGGATTTGCTGGTTCGCCGGTTTTTTTTCCTGGACGCCCGGCGCAACCGCCGCGCCGGTCCGGGCCCGGGCTTGCATATCAGCAACCCCGACGCGGGATTTATATACTGATTTAACCTTGGTGCGGAGCTGTTCGGCGACTTCACCGACAGACATGGACATGATGGATGACGGCTTCGGAATGAAGTCCACCGCGCCGTACTCCAACGCCTTGAATGTCTCCTCGGCACCGTGCTGAGTGTAAATACTCATCATGATTACCGGTTTCGGATTCGTCGCGATTATTCTCTTCAGGGCGGTGAGGCCGTCGAGAACCGGCATTTCGATGTCCATGGTGATGACGTCGGGGTTGAGCTTTTCCGTCAGTCTGATCGCGACTTCCCCGTTTTCAGCGGTTCCAACAACCTTGATGAGGGGGTCGCTTTCAAGGAGGTCGGTAATAACCTTTCGTACCAGGGCCGAATCATCAACGACCAATACCCTAATTTGAGCCGACATTAGACCTCATGCGCTTGACAATAATTTTCAGCGACTCGGCTTCAGGCAGAAGAAGGAGATTTCCGATAATTTTGTCATTTTCAAAGAAGAATGCGGTGTCCATCACAATCGCATAATCGTTCAGCATGTTGTGGAGGACAAGAATCGAATCAATGACCGATTGGAGATAATCATGCACAATAGTCGGGAGCCCCGCCCGTATGACCATGCCGGTCTTTTCCGCAAAAACATTGATGACCGACGATCCCACGATATTGGTCAGCTCCTGAAGGGCTGATTCGCCGTCTTCAGTGAGTTCGTTGGTCTTTCTTGTTTTCGTGCCATACAGCAGATCGATGACTTCGAATCCGATTTTTTCCTTGAAAATGAAGAGCACGGTGCCCCTCGTTTCTCCGAGAATCCCCATCATGACGCCCATGTAAACGCTGTCGATATCGCCGATATACCGGGGAATCTGTTCGATGGGCATAATTGCCACTTCGGGAATCGAGAGATCAATCCGCTTGTTCAGTATCTTCGAGAGCGACTCCGCGGCGTTGGTCGCCCCCATGTTCGCAATGAGCTGAAACTCCCTCAGGCTCTCCTTTGAGATATCCAGGGAGGCGGCCATGTGCTCTGACGGTTCGCCGGACTCGGTCGTGGTCCTTATGCTGTCCCGCAGCTCCTTCCTGAAGTCATCGAGCGCCCGGTGGACCCTCTTTTCGATCTGAGCTTCCGATTCAGGCACAGTTTCTGTCGCGGTTCGGGCCGACTCCTGGCTCTTGAATGCCCTGACCACGTTGTCAGGCTTCCGCGACGGATAATCCGTCTGAAGGGAGGCCTTGGTCCTGGTTTCGTTGGCCGGTTTTACTTTCTTCGATACCGCTTCTTCAGCTTTTCCCGCTCCGGGGACGGGCGTGGATGCTTTTCGCTCCGCCTCCCGGACGGCGGACCTCGGCGGGGGATTTCTGACGGGTGCCGGCTCTTCTCCGATTTCTTCAAAATCGGCCTCATCTGAATCGATGACCCGCTTCCAGTCCTGTTTTGAAAGCTTGTCCTGCTCGACGATGACCCTGTTGATCATGGAGGAAATATCAAGTATCAGGCATATGCTTCCATCGCCCAGGATTGAGGCTCCCGCCAGGCCTTCCACGGTTTTGTAGTTCTGTTCAAGCGACTTGATGACGATCTCCTGTTTGCCTTCCAGGAAATCCACGATGAGTCCGATTTTTCGGTTGCCGAAGCCAACGACAACAACCGGCATTTTATCCTCCGGCGCAAGTGCGCTTTCCAGTTTGATGAAGCGGGAGAGGCGAAGGAGCGACAGAATCTCGCCGCGCAGGTTGACCACCTCGTGCCCTTCAATCGTAGTGATGTCCGACTGGGGAATCTTGATGGTCTCGATGACATCGGTGAGCGGTATGGCGTACATCTCGTGCTTCACCTTGACCATAATGGCGGGGATGATCGCCAGGGTTATCGGGAACGACAGGACGAACCTGGTGCCCATACCCCACTCGGTTTCAATGCTCACCGAGCCGTTCAGCTCGCTCACGATCTCCTTGACCACGTTCATGCCGACGCCGCGGCCCGATATGTCGGTGACCTTCAGCGCCGTGGAAAAACCGGGAGTGAAGATGAAATCATATATGTCGATGTCGTCCATCGCAGCTATCATCTCGGGCGTGGCCAGCCCGCGCTCGACAGCCTTGCGCTTGATCTGGTCGATATTGAGCCCCCTGCCGTCGTCGATCACCTCGATGAAAATCTGGTTGCCGCTCTGGTAGGCGTTCAGGGTGATATGGGCGGTTTCGGACTTGCCGACTTTTTTCCTCTCGGCGGCGGACTCGGTGCCGTGATCAACGGCGTTCCGGAGCAGGTGCAGCAGCGGCTCGCCGATCGAGTCGATGACCTTCTTGTCGAGCTCCGTCTCCTCCCCCTTGATTGTAAGCTCCACTTCCTTATGAAACTCCTTGGCGAGGTCCCGAATCAGTCTCCTGAAACGGGTGAAAACCTGCCCGATGGGAACCATTCTCGTTTTCATGATGCCGCTCTGCAGATCCTTTGCAATCCGCGACATCTGCTCCATCCGGCTCTTAAATTCGTTGATGATGGCCTTCTCCTCGCTTATCTTTCTCATTTCTTCGTAAAGTTTGTAGAAACCCGAGTTTGCGATAACCAGTTCCCCCACGTTGTTCAGCAGAAGATCCAGCTTGTCGATTGAAACTTTAACGATCTTGAGCACGGCTACCTTCTTTTTCTCCGGGTCGGTCCTTTCGCCGACGCGGAGTGCGATCTTTTCGCCCTCCATGGCTTCATGTTCGTCCTCTTCTTCATATTCAGGCATATCTTCGATTTCCTCGTCTTCGTCGGACAAGTCGGATTTCGACCCCGCCGTAACGCGCGCCGCCGGTTCATGCCGGGGGGCCATGTAATCGCCGGTGAATGTCAAACTGTCGCCGAACTGCAGCATAACTTTGTCGCCTTTTTTGGTAAGGCGTATGGTCCGCACGTCGATCCGGTATACCAGATCTACATTTGAGGCGCGCCTGATATCGTCTATTGACGCGCCGGTGAGGAATATGATCTTGAATATATTGTTCATTTCATCATCGCTCAAATCCTCAATGGACGGAAATGTGGCGACGATATCGCCGATTTTCCCGAGATTGCTGATAACCAGTTGCGCTTTGACCCATTTCATCTGTGCTTTATCGTCGATGAATACGGTGATCTCGCAGCAGGATGTCCCGGCTTCCAGCCCCTCCTTGATTCTTTTCCGCAGCTCTCCGTCCAGCTCCGTCTTGGGTATGTCGCTGCCTTCATCCCCTCCGGAAGCCGCCGTGCTGACCCGTTTCTTCTCTTTCCCGGCTTTGGTCGATTTTACACAAATGGCCTGGATATCATCGATAAGCCACTGCAGATCCTGCTCCGGCTTTTCGCCGGAGGCTATGGTATCTATGATGTTGTGAATCTCGTCGAAACATTTGAATATGATGTCGACAATTTCCGGAGTTATGCTCATACTGCCGTCGCGGATGCCCTGGAGCAGGTTCTCCATCATGTGGGCGAGATCGCTGAGCTCGTTCAATCCCACGAAGGCGGCCGAACTCTTCAGGGAATGAGCGGCGCGAAAAATGTTATTGATGATTTCGAGGTTGTCCGGATTCTTTTCCAGCTCCAGAAGATTCTGGTTGAGATCCTGAAGCTGTTCGTCCGCTTCTTCTAAAAATATATCCTGGTACTCGCCGAGAGTAAATGCCATAGTGGAACTCCACAATATCGTTTAACAGGCCGTTATTCAACGGTCTGCCTGGTACGGGAGGTACCAGCTCCTCGTAAAACCCTTTTGTATGATAGAATGTTAAAACAGCAGGTGTATCCTGCCATTCGACTTCTTCAGTATTACGCTGTCCCTATTCCCTTGTCTTCCTCAATGAACAGTATATTCGACATGTTCAGAATAATGATCAGCCGATCATTCAGCCTGCCGATTCCCATGATATACTCCTCGGATACTCCTTCGATCAGTTCCCCCGGGGGATCCACGCTGTTCTGCGCCATCCTGACCACCTGGTGCACATTATCGACCATCAACCCCACCAGTTTGTCGTTCGTTTCAATCACGATGATCCTGGTCAATTCCGTAATTTTCGCCTTGGGAAAACCGAATCTTATCCGAACATCGACAACAGGTATGACATTCCCCCGTAAATTGATTACTCCCTTGATAAAGTCGGGCGCATTGGGCAGGCGGGTAATCTCCGGGTAGCGGAGTATCTCGTGAACGGCAAGGATATCGACACCGTATTCAACGTCTTCAAGAACAAAGCTCACCACCTGTATCATGGAGCCTTCGGTAATGAGCTCCTTTTCATCAGCGGTAATCTGCATTTCCAGCTTTTCCTGTTTATCAATCAGTTCGTTTAAATTCATATCGGCAATCCTGACAGTAATAATATGCAAAGAAAACAATTTAGTGTAAAATAAAAGCCGTACATTTCAAGCATTTTTTTAAAATAAATCAGGCCCCCCTTCGGGCCGGTCGTAACCGGCGCATCGGATCCGGTCACTTTTTAAGGCTCGAAAGTCCGTCCTTTTCAGTGCCGAAGTAGATGGCGCCATGGGAGACCGCCACATTGCCGGAAGTGATCCGCGGCATCAGCAGGGCCCAGGTTATGGTGCCGGTGACCTTGTCGATGACGAACAACGTTTCGTCGGAGGGTATGTAATAGCTGGCGGAGTCTTCGGAGGGCAGCTTCATGATCGGGTTGCCGAGATCGCGGCTCCATATAAGCACGCCGGATGAGCTTATCCGGTGAACCCTTCCTTTTCGGCCGAACAGGTATATCGAGTCGTTCTCAACAGCCATATCCCCGGCCAGGGTGTCATAGACCGCGTATTCCCAGAGCACCTCATCATCCTTAAAATCATAACATATTATTTTGCCGGCGTCCGTGGCGATAAAAATACGGTTCTGTTGCGCGCACAGAGACGTGATGCCGCTCCCGAAGCCAACTTTGATCATTTTCACTCCCCTGGTTGTATCGATTCCGTATAGGCTGCCGCCTGCGGTAATAAAAATAAGCTGCC
>Ga0154692_175_pt4 | contig 13372 bp, 13 predicted proteins | sample Rifle2008BG13ft_FD_116121 | JGI IMG/M metagenome (GOLD analysis project Ga0154692, IMG submission 116121) | Spirochaetes bacterium RBG_13_51_14
AATGCGCAGCGGAATGTATTCATTAATGCTGAAGTGAAAAGCAGCCAGTACCCGAAGACGACCGAATATGCCCTCTGGGAACAGTTTCTTCCATTTCCCTGGAATTATATCAATGCGAAATATCGAAGAAAAGCTAACCAGACGTCAGGACTTTCAAAGTACTATAATATTGGTCTGTCAGTCGGCGTTGTGGCGGGAATCAGCCTGTATAATGAGAAAAAGAACCGTCTCGTAGAATCGGCGCGTTCAGGTATGAAACTTGCCGATATGCAGTCGCGCAAGGTGATGAACGATCTGATATACAATGTGAAGAAGGCGTATTATTCTCATCTGATGGCAAAAGATACGGTGGCCTTGAGAGAGAAGCTGTTGAAATATAACGAAGAACGCCTTAAAGTGACCCAGTTGCTTTACAAGAACGCGCAGAAGGCCATATATGATCTCAGCAAGGCGCAGGTCGACCTGAGCGATGCGCAACTTGAATTGCAGAAAGCTAAAAATATCGAGCGGTCAACCAGGATGGAATTACTGCGCGCCATGGGGATTGATGATCCGGGTCGGGATTTCATCCTCGAGTCCTATGATGCCATGCCGGGATTGCAATATTCCGTTGACGAGCTCTACAAGCTGGGCGAGCTGAATTATCCAGACATGCAGATCGCGAAATTACAGAAAGATATAAGCAGAATAAAAATAGCGGTTGAACGGGCGGATCATTATCCGCAAGTTGAGTTGCAGGCGGGCGCCGGGTATGAAAACGGCGGACTGAATTTCAATAATGACGATTTTAAGAGCGATAATTGGAGGCCGACCTTCGCCTTTGGTTTTACGGCGCGGCTGCCGCTGTTCTCTGGTGGTATGGTCAAAGCAAAAACCGATTCAGCCCAGTCGGAATACAATAAAACGGTCTATAGAGAAAAAGACGTATATATGAACATGCTGCTGATTATTGAAAACCACTATGTCACTCTGCAAGAGCTTTCGAACCAGATTGCCACATCGAAACTCGTCCTTGGGAACGCTGACAAGCATTTCAAACTGGCCCGGAGAATGTATGAGTCAGGCGCCACCACGATGCTTGATCTGAATGATGCGAATGTAACACGAGTTAACGCGGAGGTGGGCTATTTGAAAACGAAATACGATTATCTGGTGACGCTGGCGAAGCTGTCCAGCATCGTGGGATTAGGAGAAGACTCTCTATGCAAAAAATAACAAAAAAGAAGATCATCGTTTTTACAGCCGTATCCGTTGCCATAATCGTGTTTTTCAGCCTTGTCAGGAGCTGCAGCAAGGGCTCAGATAATAAATACGAATACGCTGAAGTCACCGTCGGCACGGTCGTGAAAACGATTTCCGCCACCGGCGCCCTCGACGTGGCCAAGACTGTGAATATTCTCAGCAAAACAACCGGGATCATTGACGCCGTGCATGTCGATTTCAACCAGGAAGTGAAAAAGGGACAATTACTCGCTACCGTCGACGCCACCGAGACTGATCAGCGGTTGAGCAAAACGGCGGCCCAGCTCGAAAGCATAAAGCTTGAGCTCAACATCGCGAAAGAAGACCTGGAAACCAAAAAAAGCATGTTCAAGGATAACCTGATTTCAGAAAAAGGAATGGAACGGGCGGAGTATAACTATAGGACGGTCTATTTGAAGTACAAGCAGATTATGGTCGATTATGACGTAACCCGCGAGCAAAAGAGCTATACCCGTATAACTTCGCCGATAAACGGCATCATCATGGCGGTGAAGATCAGCGTGAATTCACCGGTGGTCATTAACGCGCCGCTCTTTGTGCTGGCGCCCAGCCTTAAAAAAATGGTTCTGACCATCAGTGTTGATGAATCCGACATCGGTTTGATAAAAAAAGACGAAAACGTTTTTTTTACCGTCAGCGCTTTTCCGAACAAGACGTTTCGTGGTAAAATCGACCAGGTGCGGATCAATCCCGTCATAAAGGGCGGCCTGGTGACGTATGAATCGATAGTGGCCTGTGAAAATGACGAACTCCTCCTGAAACCGGGCATGACCGCAACAGCCACAATCGAGGTCGGCAAGAAGGAGAAGGTTCTGCGGGTGCCAAACCAGGCGTTGCTCGTATCCCCCCTTGAAGGTCAGTCCGATACCGATACGACAACGGTATGGAGAAAAACCGAAAAAATCGTCGGCACTTTGCCAGTGGAGAAGGTCAAGGTTGATAGCGGACTCCGGGGCGATAACTATACGGAGATCAAAAAAAACCTCGGAAAGGGGGAACGGGTCCTCATCAGGTTCATCAAGGGCGGGGGTTCGGGGAAATAGATGGCCGACCGGCTGATCGATATCATAGATCTGCACAAGACCTTCCATCTGAGCGAAGAGGTACAGGTCAGGGCCCTGAAGGGCGTAAACCTCCAGGTCACCCGCGGCGAGTATATCGCCATCATGGGCGCTTCCGGGTCAGGGAAATCGACTTTCATGAACATAATTGGATTTCTCGACACGCCGACCGTGGGGAAATATTTACTTGACGGAATAGACGGCAGTCAGCTTGACAGCGATCAGAAGGCGGAAATACGGAATAAAAAAATCGGCTTCGTGTTCCAGGGGTTCAACCTCCTCCCCCGGACTACCGCGCTGGAAAACGTCGAGCTGCCCTTGTTTTACAAGGGCGGAGAATCAGCGAATTCTTTGACCAGCAAGGCGAAACAACTCCTCGCCAGGGTGGGGCTTGCCGGAAGGGAGGAGCATCATCCCAACAAGCTGTCAGGAGGCGAGCAGCAGCGGGTCGCCATCGCGCGGGCGCTCATCAACGATCCGGCGATACTGCTCGCGGATGAGCCCACGGGCAACCTCGATTCCCAGAACACAAAGGAGATCATGGAGCTTTTTACCCGCCTGAACAAGGAAATCGGCATAACTATAATCATGGTAACCCATGAGTCAGATGTCGCCGATTATACCGATCGGAAAGTCGTGTTCAGGGACGGAATGATCATCAATGACATTTCGATCAGGAAAACCAAGAGAAAACCAGCCGCGATCAAGCATTAACCAGCCGGTTTGACATATCCTCCGATAAACTGACTTTAAGAGACATAACACCTGTTTAATTCCTCTCGGCACTATACGTGCTAACGTGCCGGATATTATATTGAAAACGATAAACAGCCGCAAAAATCATTCTCTCCACGATAAAAATAGATAAAAAAACGCATGTTTTTGCTTTAATTAATGTAAGAGTTGATTCGATTAAATGGCCATTAAAATTTTTTTAAAAAAATAATTTTTTTAATATAAAATTTAAAGTTTTGCCTCAATATATAAAGACATAATACCGTATGACCGATAATTAATTTGTAATTAAATGAAAATCGCATACATTAATTAATATAACTTACCTGGTTGATTTTTTTCATATTATGATGGAGTGGAATTAAAAACCACTCAGGAGACACGACGTGAAAGAAGTTCAAGCTATCAATAGGTTCAAGAGATTTTTGCAGGTAGAAAAGGGACTATCGCCTAATTCAATCTATTCGTATACGTACGATTTGAAAAAATTCAGTGAATTTTTGTCGTCTCAAAACAAGGATATCATGACCGCGACACAGGAGGACATCCAGCAATTCTTGAATTTTGAAAAAAACAAGAAAAAGAACTCTACACGGACCATGGCACGGTCGCTTGCCGCCATTCGTCAGTTTTATAATTTCATATCGGACAAATTCGAAGAAATAGACAATCCGACCATCAAGATCGAGTCGCCCCACGTTGAAAAGACGCTGCCGGATTTCCTCTCTATCCAGGAATTGGACACGCTGTTCAATTCGATAACGGAAAATGACGTGTATGAGCTTCGCGATAAGACCATCTTCGAGCTTTTGTATTCGTGCGGGTTGCGCATCAGCGAGGCCATCGAAATACTGTACGATAATGCGGATATGGAAAACTCGCTCGTACGGGTAATAGGGAAGGGGAACAAGGAGCGCCTTGCGCCCTTCGGGGACGAGGCAAAACGACTGCTGAAGAAATATTTGGTTGAGTCGCGTCCCGATATATGCGGGAAGCGTGAGAGCGAGTATCTCTTCATCAGCAAGAAAGGATCGAAGTTGAACCGCAAAAGCGTGTGGCGTCTGCTGAAAAACTACGTTTCACGGACCAAGATAAAGAAAAACATAACGCCGCACACGCTGCGCCACTCATTTGCGACGCACCTGATAGAAAGCGGGGCCGATCTCAGGTCGGTTCAGGAGCTTCTGGGACACATGGATATCTCCACGACGCAGGTGTACACGCATCTGGCAAAGAAGAAGCTGCAGGAAATCCACAAGAAACATCATCCAAAGGAATGATGCCGGATCCCCCATGTTCATGAGAGGAAGAATACGTGTTCCCGCTCTGCTCTGGGGGATCCTGATCGCGACACACGCATGCTCTCCCTTCATGCTGAAAAGCCGGTTTTCAGGCGGGCCAGACCGGACCGCGGTGCGGATCCTGATAGTGAAGACGAGGGATAATTTCACCATTTCTTCAGGCGCGCCGCTCGCGGTTTCGTCAAAAAATACGCAGGGTGCCGCTCCGGAATCCGGTTCTACTGCGATCATCTTCAGCCCATCAAGGATATCAGCCCCGCTTATGGTGCAGCCAACCGACTCGCCGCTCTTACTAAACGGACTGCCATACCGCGGGACCATGGAGATCATCGGCCTGAACGGCACAGCTCTTGTCATTAATGTCCTGCATATCCATGAGTACCTTGTGAGCGTCGTGCCCGGTGAGATCCCTGCCGACTGGGAGGAAGAAGCGCTTAAAGCCCAGGCGGTTGCCGCTCGCACCTACACCTATTATCACCTGCTGGCAGGGAGGAAAAACCCTCAGCCGTATGATCTGGATGCGACGGCGCAATCGCAGGTATACCGGGGCATGAACGATGAGAAGCCGAGAACGACAGAGGCGGTCGCGTCAACGGCCGGTGTGGTCATTGTGTATGATTACCAGCCCATTATTTCATACTTTCATTCAACGTGCGGCGGCAGGACGACGGATGACAGATACGTATGGAACCAAAGAGATCTTCCCTACCTCACGGGCGTCCGTTGCGGGTATTGCGGTGAATCTACTAAATTCCTGTGGGAATACATTCTCACGCTCGATGAAATACGTGAGGCCGTATCGAAAACCTATCGAGCCATCGGCAGAATCAGAAATATTGCCTTCAGAAAGAAAGACGACCGGGTGTTGGAGATAGTTATTCATCACAACCGGGGCGTCACACGCATTTCCGGTAACAATTTCCGCCTCCTGTTCCCGCCCGAGAAAATTCGCAGTCTCTATTTCACTTCAAAGCAATATAACAAGGGGCTCATTCTGACAGGACACGGATGGGGCCACGGTGTTGGCTTGTGCCAGTGGGGCGCCCGGGGAATGGCGCAAAAGGGATTCACCTACCGGGAAATATTAAAACACTATTATTCCGGGGTGGAAATCGCCAGCGTCAAAGACCGGTATATTGCGTCAAAACTGAGGCAGGGCGGCGATTACCATTGAAATATGCGGAATAGTCTATACACCCTTGAAGATTTCGATTTCGAGCTTCCCCAAGAATTAATAGCGCAAGAACCCAGTTCCAGGCGCGATGCAGCGCGGCTCTTTGTACTGGACAGAAAAAACGGGGCGTACATCCATTCATCAATCTCCGAACTCCCTTCGTTTTTACGATGCGGCGATGTTCTCGTATTTAATGACGCAAAAGTAATACGTGCGCGGATACCGTGCAGAAGAAAAAGCGGCGCCCGGTTCGAGCTGCTGCTGTCGAGGCGGATAGATAATCATCGCTGGGCCGCGATAGCGAACAGGACCAAGCGTCTCAAGCAGGGAGAAACGGTCATTTCGGCGGGTGACAATCCAATCGAGCTGAAGATCGTCAGAAGAACGGGAGACACCCTGGAAATCGAAACAGGCGAGATTCTCACGGACGAAATACTTTCCGCTATCGGCGACATAGCGCTCCCGCCGTACATCAAACGGGACGTATCGGACCAGGACCGTGAGCGATACCAGACCGTGTACGCGCGCCGCGGCAGTGCCGTTGCGGCCCCCACCGCCGGTCTGCACTTCACGAGCGAGTTATTTGATGAAATAATTAAAAAAGGAGCGCGGACGGTATTTCTCACTCTGGACGTCTCATGGGGCACGTTTCAGCCGGTCAGGGCGCATGACATTAAAACGCATCGGATTCAAACCGAGGGTTACAGTTTGAGCGAGGAAACGGCGGAGTCGATCAATAGCGCAAGAAAAACGGGCAACCGCATCATCGCGGTTGGGACCACCACGCTCCGCGTCCTTGAGAGCACGTATCATGACGGCAAAAACGTCCCGGGCGACGGAGAAACCGACCTTTTCATATATCCGCCCCGAAAGATCCTGTCAGTAGGTTCGCTTATTACCAATTTTCATACTCCCCGCTCAACGCTCCTGATGCTCGTTGCCGCCTTCGTCGGATATGAGACCATCATGGACGCCTACCGGGATGCCGTTGATAAAAAGTATCGGTTTTTCTCATACGGTGATGCCATGCTCATAGTATAGACGTGCGTTACCGCCCCATTTTTATATTGACATCTCCAGTGAATAAATTTCTTAGTAAATGCGAATGCTGCTGTGGCGCATTTCTGTTGTACATCGGCGATTGGATTGTGGTGCACTTCAGCGATTCATGACGTTCCGTGATGATTTAATAGAAAACCGGCGGGGATTGTTGGTATATCAATCACTTTTCACTCCGCCGGTCAATAGAATTGACAGGTTGAAAAAAATTTTAGCTATCGCCTGTCCTGTTCGTATATTGCTCTATGACTATAGACAACTGTATTACAATTCTTGACACGCTCCTCCATACTGAATTACAGGAGCACTATGATAATTCCGGAGCGCAGATTGTGTTCGGCGGTATGGAAGTCCGCTCGATTCTCATAGCCCTTGATATCGACAGATCCGTCGTGGAAGAAGCAATTCGGAAAAAATGCCAATTGATACTAGTTCACCATCCCGTGTTCTTTCACCCGGTGACTAAAATTGATGCTTCGAACCCGGCGTCATCACTATTAATCGATATAATCGATAAAAGAATAAGCGTTTACGCGGCGCATACGAACCTGGACAAGCTCTATTATGACAAACTGGCAACCGTCCTGGGACTTCACAATACGGAACTGCTGTACCCGGCCGGGGATATGAAAGGATCCAGCCAGGCCGGATACGGGGTTATTTCACGGCTGGATGAGCCGGTGCCGCTGATCAGCCTGCTGGACATGGTCCGGTCGAAGCTGAATCTCGATTTTCTGGTTTATGCCGGCGATCCCGGTATACAGTGCTCCCGCATCGCGGTATTAAACGGGGCGGGGGGGAGATTTATCGAGGATGCCATTGCCGAACATGGAGCCGACTGCGTCATCACCGGCGATGTGGGGCACCACCAGGCGAAGTATGCATCCGTCAGCGGCGCGGCTGTGATCGACGCGGGCCATTTCGGAACGGAAGTCGTCATGCTCGGTTTTTTACGCGACCAGATCGCGGACTGCTTGACAAATACGAGAGACGGGAAGGATATACGGATAGACATTTCTGAATCCGAACAAAATCCCATGTCGTTGTTTTCGCGAACTGATAATGAATAGTGATATAAAAATAATGCTGGAACTACAGGAGTACTGGGACAATATCCGGTCATCAAAGTCCGCCATTGAAAAGGCTCTCGAATCAACACGGGCCGCAGAAAAGGAGATCGCAGAACATACACGCAAGCTCAATTCTATCGGAAACAGCGTCATGGAGCTGAAAAACTCGGTAAAGCGGCAGGAACTGGATCTCGCCGATATGGGAAACAGGATTAAAAAGCTGGAAGACCGGAAAATGATGATCAAAACAGAAAAGGAGCTGCACGCCCGCGAGAAGGAAATCGATGTCATTAGATTCGATATCGGCAGCCTTGAAGAGAAGACGCTCACGATGATTGATGAGCTTGACGGTGTTGAAAAAAAATATTCTCAGCTTGAACAGGATGTGCGGCAGAAGGAAATCCGGCTCAACGATGCCAGGCTGAAATTCGCTCAAGAGACGTCCAGACACGAGGAGATTGTCGCGCGCAATGAGGAAAAATTCAACTCGCTCATCGGCCGCCTGTCGGCCGGATACAAATCCAAGTTCCTCAAATTTCTGAACTCCCGCGACGGAACGGCGATTGCGCGGGTTGAAGATGAAATCTGCGGATTCTGCAATCGAAAAATACCGCCGTATCTAGCGATTGAAGCATCAAAGGATGACAGAGTTGCAACCTGCTCAAATTGCGGAAAGTACATATATAAGTAATGCGCTGTCAGGCGCGAAACGCCCGTGGCGCGCCGGTCGTTAACAACGCGGGCAAAGGATTGGCGTATGTTGATGAGTATTGAAAGGGTGCTCAAGCTTCTCGAGGAAGGGAAAAGCCTGGAAAAAATAGCTGAGCTGGCTCACTGCGAAGTCAGTGATGTCGTCTCCGTCATAGAAGAAGCGAGAACGATAATCAACCGGCATGAGAAGCCGTTCGCACGGAAAAAAATAATAATAAAGAGAAGCGCGGATTCCCCGGGTGAAGCGGATGCTTCAGAGGGGTCCAGTGATATCCTGGATTATGAAACGCGCGCATTGTTCGAGGGCGCCGAGTTGTCCACCATTCCGCTCAATTCAATACTGACAATGTATATCGACGGCGCGTCAAGCGGGAACCCCGGACCGGCCGGTATCGGCATTGTAATACTGGACCAGGACGACCGCCAGGTGGGGAAGGTGTCATCGTATATCGGCAGGAGGACCAATAACTATGCCGAATACATGGCGCTGATTCGCGCGCTTAAAATCGCTCTTTATTTCAAGACAAAGATTCTTAAAATACGCACTGATTCCGAGCTTGTTGTAAAGCAGCTCAATGGCGAGTATAAGGTCAAGAATGACCAGATAAAGAAACTCCATGAGCAGGCCGCCAAGCTGATGAAATCGATCGCCGGCTGCAGAATAGAGCATGTTTCCCGGAACCTGAACGACAAGGCGGACTACCTCGCGAAAAAGGCCGTCCAGTAGACTCATGAAACCCGAACATGACACACACGAAACAGACCGCCGGCTCCTGTCGCGGCATTCCACGCACTTCGGTCTCCATCCCGCCATAGTGGGCATTCTTCATTCCCGGGGATACGACACGTTTGAAAAAATTGATTCATTTCTCAATCCCCGTATCTCAGATATACACAGTCCTTTTTTGTTGGACGGCATGTTTTCCGCCGTTGCCCGGCTGAGGAAGGCGATCGAGTCCGGCGAACGAATAGGCATATTCGCCGATTCGGATCTTGATGGAATAACGTCGCTCGCTGTGCTACATTATCTCTTTGCCCGGATGAAGATCGATCCCTTTATACGATATCTCAGAGACGACGAGAATTATGGAATGACCAGGGAGATAATCGATGAATTCGCCCGCGGCGGCGTAACGCTCCTTATAACGGTTGATGCCGGCATCAGGGATGTTACCGAAGTCGCCCACGCGCGCTCTCTCGGCATCGACGTGATCGTGACCGACCACCACGAACAGGACTCTGAATTGCCGGACGCGATAATCATCAATCCAAAGAAGACAGGCTGCCGGTATCCGTTCAAGTATCTGGCCGGCGTCGGCGTTGCCTTTAAATTATGCCATGCTTTCTTGCTGAGCTATCTTCCGTCATTTAATGCGCGGTTCATCGTCATTACGGGATCCGGAGCAGGGTGTTCCGTTTCTCAGATACGGAACTGCGTCGTCGAGATGGTGGAGGAGGACTTCGATGTTGAACGGGCCAGCAGCTTGATTCGGGAAGCCGGCAGCGGCGATATTGTTCTCTTGCATATTGCTCCCCGACTGGCAGAGACCGTGACTACCGATTCCGGTGGCAAGAAGATATACGATTTCACAGATTTTATCAATATGGTGCGGAAAACGAAGGATGCAACAATCAAGGATTTCTGCGCTGATTTGAAGATTAATATGCTTACAGAACAGCCGGACATCCATATCCTGAACAGCATAGTACTGTCAACACAGTTTGCCGGGTCAGATAAGATCGTTGAATTCATGGAATCAGTAATCGGTCTCGTTTCAATCGGCAGCATCGCGGATGTCGTATCGCTGATCGGCGAAAACAGGATCCTGGTGAAGAACGGACTGGAAAGCCTCAGGAGATCTAAACATGCTGCCCTCTCGATGCTTATAAACGGCGAAACTATAAACTCGCGTACCATCGGCTGGGTCATAGCGCCCCTTCTCAACACTCCGGGCAGACTCGGAAAGACCTACCTGACCGTTCGTTTCTTTATTGAAAAGGATAAACGCGTTCTTAAAGAGGTTATCTCCGAAATAAAAGTGCTTAATGAAAGCAGGAGGAATTTCATAAATCAGTTCTGCGCGCGAATTTTAAGTGATCTCAAATGCGGGAGCATCGATTCATCGGGCAGGCTTATTTACATCAAAACTGACGAGATACCTGAGGGCTACGCCGGGCTGATCGCGAACCGTATCGCAGATACGATGAGTAAACCGGTCATCGTGGCAGTGACGCCCGGGAAAAACGGCACCGTCAAAGGCTCCGGCCGATCACGGGAAGGCGTAAGATTTTTCAGTGCAGCGGAGCAATTCCGCGATCGTTTCGAGCGGATCGGCGGACACGAGAACGCCTTTGGTTTCACAGCGGGAGCCGGGGAGATCGATGATATCATACATTCAATCGACCAGATACTGGACGATTATTCGGCGCCGGTGAAGAGAACTTCCGTTGAAGGCGAGCTGGATGTCAGTTTAATCAATGCAGAATTCATAGACCAGCTCGAACGTCTTGAGCCGTTCGGGGGAGGGAATCCCGAGCCCGTTTTTATAACTCGGAATCTTAGTTTTGAATCATTCGTCATTTTCGGGAATAATCACGGAAAGTTTACCATGGCGGAAAATATTTCTCTGAGCGCTGTGGGGTGGGGCATGGGATCGGAGATGAAGGAATATTTCAATACCGGGAGGCCTCTTGACATCGTCTACCGTCTCGGGAACAATAACTACAACGGCAACGTATCTTCAAGGATGACCATAACGGAGATCAGGTATTCCGGCGACTGAATTCGATTACCGTATCCCGGAAATGATGAATTCAACCCGGGAGACCCTGCGGTATCCGAGATGTGTCTCAATGACTTCCTTGTTGCCCAGTCCGATGATTTCTATTCTGCTGGGAGAAATTTTCTTTTCATAAAAGTATTTCGCGACGATTTCGGCCTTGTTCCTGGAGCAACCTCCACAGTCCTGATTCTCGGTATGACCTACAATTTTCATTGAACAATCAGGGTATGCCTGTAAAACAGCTATTATCCTGTCAAGCCTGACGCCGGCTTCCGGTTTCAGTTTATAAACGATATGATACTTACTGGATATGAAAAGTTGCCAATCATACAATTGAGACCGGAACACATCGCCTTTCTTCTGAAAGACGGCTCCCCTGGTGACGTCCGGCACCGATTCCTTTTTTAATGCGCGCTGTTCGCTCATAATCGTCAACCGCTGGTGGCGCGCCAGCCTCGCCTGGGCTGCAATCCTCGCCGTCATAAGCCGAACCGCGGCCGCGGTCCCATAGTAAGCGGCATCGTCGTACTTCCGGTTATCCAGGAGGTTCCTGGCGCGGTTGACGTCCAGGACGGCGGGGGTGAATATATCGCAGGGGATGAATTGCGACAGCTCCCGGTCCAGTTTAAGCTTCTTCATCAGGGATTCGGCCTCGCTGACGATTGTATCGGATTCCTCTTTCGTAAGCGGGTATGCTTGGATTGCAAATAATAGCACTGCGGTGATGACGAGCCATGGAATTTTCTGTTCGGTTATTTTCATAATAGCGCCCGTATACCTACTGGGAAGTATTTTTTTTCGTATTATCAAGCTCTATCAGAGCTTTCTGAAGTTCAATCCGCGCGTCTATCATCGTGAAATACAATTGTGCAATGCTGATTGTCTGAAATGCCTGATCTGTCTCGCCATCAGCCAGGAGCTTTTGCGAGCGTGCGATATATTCTTCTATCTTGGATATTTCATATTTAACCAGTTCGGCAGAGGCGCTGTTTTTCACGCCATTAAGCTTGTTTTGCGTTTCGACGACGATTTGGGATACGTCTTCTTTAGTATGCTTGATCTGTTGCTGGACCTGTTCCTCTGACTGAACCGGCACCGCACATGAGATGAGGCCGATTATTGCCGCGATCATCATAAAACCATATCTAATACTCATGCTGCCACCCATGGTGCGTGATTTATATATCTTCACTATATTTTTTTAAGATAGTCAATATTTTTTTCAATTATGGCAAATTTTTAACCAGATCATGCTCCGATACATATAAAAATTCATTTTTTGACAAATTCATTGAATAAAAACCTATTTTTAAACCGTTTTTAGAAATTTCTGTTTGACTTGTTATAAATATTGAAATAATAGTATACAAAACTTCTGGGGGAATCACGGGGAATGGATATTGAAATAAAGGATGATCCTGAAGTCATCAGTGTTGTTGTTAATGGCGACATTGAAATGATGACCATCAAGAATTTTAAAGAGAAATTATTCGAGATAGGTCATACGACGGATAAAGACATCGAGATAGATCTCTCACATGTAGATTATATTGATTCTTCCGGCGTCGGCGTTTTGATCAGCCTTTTGAAGCTCCAGAAGAAAAAAGGCAGGGACCTGAACATTAAGAAAGTCAGCTCGAAAGTCCTCAATGTGTTGAAATTAAGCTCCCTTTCAGATGTCTTCAAGATGTAGCGCTCATGGATACCCTTCGGATTGGAAACGGCTTCGACGTCCATCCGTTTGTGATGGGCCGAGATCTCGTTATCGGCGGCAAAAAAATAGATTATAAATTCGGCCTCGCCGGTCATTCTGACGCGGATGTGCTGACGCATTCCGTCATTGACGCGCTTCTGGGAGCGGCGGGAATGCCGGATATCGGCCGATTGTTTCCCGATACCGATGGGCGGTATAAAGACATCAATAGCATCACGCTCCTTCGCGACGTAGGACGGCAATTGAAAAACTGTAATATTGCGATAATCAACATAGACTCAGTAGTCATCTGCCAGGAACCGCGCATAGCGCCTCATGTTGACGAAATGAAGCTGAACATTTCGACGGCCCTGGCTATTGAGCTGTCACGGGTGGGAATCAAGGGGAAGACCACGGAAGGGCTCGGTTTCACCGGGCGGGGTGAAGGGATTGCGGCATATTCCGTATGTTTATTACATATGGATTAAAGGTTGAAGTTCGGCTTACACCGATCGTCTATGT
>Ga0154692_151_pt2 | contig 13321 bp, 9 predicted proteins | sample Rifle2008BG13ft_FD_116121 | JGI IMG/M metagenome (GOLD analysis project Ga0154692, IMG submission 116121) | Spirochaetes bacterium RBG_13_51_14
AGCCGTTGTCCGTGTTGTACGCCTCATCCCACCATCCGTCGAGCACGCTGATGTTGATGCCCCCGTTGGGCACCACCTTCATCCCGCTCGTCCCCGATGCCTCCTTCGGCCGGATGGGGGTGTTGAGCCACACGTCCACGCCCTGCACCAGATTCCGGGCGATATCGATATTGTAATCCTCGATGAAGATGATTTTTCTCCTGAAGCGCTCCTCCCCTGCAAGATGTATGATCTGACGGATAAGCTCCTTGCCCATATTGTCCCGCGGGTGGGCCTTGCCGGCGAATATGATCTGCACCGGCCGTTCCCGGTCATGCAACACCTGCTCCAGCTTCTCCCTGTTGCGTAAAATAAGGGTGCCCCGTTTGTAGGCGGCGAACCGCCGTGCAAAGCCTATGGTGAGCGCGTCCGGATCGAGCACCGAGTTGGCGATTTCAGCCTCCTTGGGAGAAACGCCGCGCGCCAGGAGTTGTTCCTTCAGCTTCTGGCGCGCGAAGGATACCAGTCGCTCCCGCTGCCGCTCACGGCACCGCCAGAGCTCGGAATCGGGGATGTTATCTATATTCTGCCATATGGTATTGTCAGTCGGATTGTCGATCCACCGGGGCCCCAGATACCGGTTAAACAGCCGCATCATTTCATCCGATGTCCATGAAAGTGTCTGCACGCCGTTCGTTATATGTTCGATGGGAACCTCATGCACCGGGAGGGACGGCCAGATCTGCTTCCACATCTTCCGGGAAACCCTGCCATGCAGTCTCGACACGCCGTTGCACCTGGCTGCCGTCTTCAGGGCCAGCACGGTCATGCAGAATAATTCCTTTTTGTCCTCGGGATTCTCGCGCCCCAGGGCCATGAACTGGTCGCGGGACAGACCCATATTCTTATGGTAATCACTGAAATAGGCGTCCATCATTTCAGGCGGGAACCGGTCGTTGCCCGCCGGCACCGGCGTGTGTGTCGTGAAGACATTGCTGGCCGATACGAACTCGAATGCTTCCCGGAAGGAAAGCCCGTCCTGCGCCATCGCCATCCTGATTCGCTCCAGCGCGAGAAAGGCGGCATGTCCCTCGTTCATATGATATACGGTGATGCTACGGTTCAGCGCCGCGAGGGCCCGCACGCCGCCGATACCGAGCACGATCTCCTGCCTGATACGCATATCCGAATCGCCGCCGTAGAGCTCATCAGTGATTGCCCTGTCCACGGGGCTGTTGCTGTCAACGTTCGTGTCCAGCAGATACACGAGGATTTTCCCCACCATGATCTCCCAGATCTGGGCATATACAACACGGCCGGACATTTCAACGGAAATCATCAGGGGATCTCCCTTCCCATCCGGTATAAGCCGGGCCGGCATGTTGTAAAAATCCATCTCGGGGAAGTTTTCCTGCTGCCATCCGTCCAGGTTCAGGTACTGGTGGAAATAACCCAGCCGGTAAAAGAGACCCACCCCGACCAGGGGGAGTCCCAGTTCGCTTGCCGACTTCAGGTGATCGCCCGCCAGTACGCCCAGGCCTCCCGAATACATCGGAAGGCTCTCATGAATCCCGAACTCCGCTGAAAAGTAAGCAATCCCGGCGTTCTCAAAACCGGTCCGGTTGTCGTCGTACCAGCTCTTCCGGGTCAAATGCCAGTCCAGCTCCTGCTTCACTCTTTCCATGTGAGCCAGGAAGCTCTCGGAAGACGCCGCTTCATCAAGCAGGTTCTGCGATATTGATCCGAGCATCTTTACCGGATTATGGCCTACCTCGCGCCACAGCTCGACATCCAGCCTTCGAAAAAGCTCGATCGCCTCGAAATTCCATGCCCACCATATATTGTTGGCAATCGTGAGGAGCGGCTTGATTCTATCAGGGAGATTCGGAACGACTTTGAATTTCTTTACCAGCGGCATTATTACCTCGCGTTATCACTCAACATGACGCTCTTCCGAGCCTTCACAAGGATCTTATCAAAACATTCACCATTATACCGGCATTTATTATTCAACTAATATTTCAACGCGGCACCTCCGGACGACCGCGGTCATCGCGGATTCCTTCCGGAAGATGTGCTCACGGTCTATCCAACAGCCTCGATCAGTCAAGATCCTATGCCTGCGCAACGGGCAGATATACAAAAAACGTCGATCCCTGCCCCATTGAGGATTTCACATCGATGTAACCGTGATGCCGCTTGATAATGACGTAGCTTGTCGCAAGGCCCATGCCGCTCGCCATCTCTTTTGTCGTATAATACGGATCGAAGATATTGACAAGTTCATCGGGCGGCATGCCCGACCCCTCGTCACGGATCGATATCCGTACGAAGTTCCCCGGCTGAAGCGTTAATTCATGATGGGACTCTTCCTGGTCCACGACCACATTTTCGGCGGAAACATAAATCGCGCCGGGACGGGCCATCGATTCTACCGCGTTGTCCAGGATGTAGGTGATGACCTGGTCTATCTGGAACTCGTCCACATCAACTTTCCACAGATTATTCTGGATATCCATCTTATACGTTCCGGGATATCTGCCGAGAACCGAGTCGACGGTGGCGCGGAGTGAATCAGTATAATCGATTATCCTCCGTTCCGGTTTTCCGCCACGGGCGAAGGTGGAGAGCCGTCTGGTGAGCTCCACGGCCTTCAGCGAGGCCTCCTCGGCGTCGCTGAGGAACTCCATCAGTGCCGCATTATCGGGACTCACCTCCATCTTGGCGAGGGAGATGTTTCCCATGATGGCAGTCAGCGCGTTGTTGTAATCATGGGCGATACCACCGGCGAGGATGCCGATCGCTTCGAGCTTGCGTGCCCGCTGAAGTTCCTTCTCAATCCTGTTCCTTTCGGTCAGGTCCCTGATGATCCCGCGGAATCCGGTAATGACACCGCCGTCGTCCCTGATCGGCGATATGGAACCCTCAATCCTTTTCTTTCTGCCGCTTTTAGCAACCCCGGTGAAGTCTGTCAGTCGAGTCGGGGTGCCGGTAACGTACACGTAGTGGAATATATCATAAATTTTTTTTGCCTCTTCCTCCTGGTAGAAAGACCGGTAGCTCATGCCGATGATCTGGTCACGGGGATACTCAAAAATGTTGCAATAGGCACTGTTGACATAGCGGAAACACCCGGCGAGATCGCATTCATAATAGCCGTCCTCGAGACTGTCCACGATGGCATACCATATGCCATCTCCTTCCGAGTATTGGTGCGGCGTGATATCATGAACTATGAACACGGCCGCCGCATCCCCGCCCTTCGCGGTATAAACCGCGCATGCGGTGCAGGACAGGCGCCTCGTCGATCCTGTTTCATCGGATACAAAAAGCTCGCGCTTCAGAAATTGTTTCCCCTTCCCTACTGTCGCCAGGATTTCGCCAAGGGCATGAGAGATGTCGGATATCTTTTTAAGCGCCGGTATCGAATCTGCTTCTTTTTTGAAAAGGGCGATGAAGTTCCGGTTCACGTAAATCACGGATCCGTCGAACCGGCACAGACAGATGCCGGCACCATCCCGGTTCAAGGCATCCTCAAGCATCGGCGCTATATCTTTCCACTCCCCGTAACCGGTCATGAGAAAACTCCTTGCCTACTTCAACACCTCAAATCCGATGAGAACGACGTCATCCTCAGGCGGTTCGGCTCCCCGGAAGCGGCTGACTTCCTCCAGAATGAAATCGAGTGATTCATGCAGGTTTTTCGCACCGGTGCGTCCGATGATGGAGAGCAGTCCCTCCGGTTCAAGCATATCCATGCCGTCATTCCGCGCCTCGATGATGCCGTCTGTGTAGAGGTAAATCCTGTCTCCTGGAAGCAGGCTGGCATGAACCTCCTGGAACTCCGCGTCCACGGACAGCCCGACCGGCATCCCGCTCGACTTCAAAAGCCGGGTCGATCCGTCAGCTGGCCTGAACAGCACTGGAGGGGTATGCCCTCCCTTCGCAAAGCTGAATTCGGCAGTGTCCCTGGTAATATTAAAATAACCGTACAGCGCTGTCAGGAAAAAGGTGACGTTCCCCTCGACCAGATTGCCGTTCAGATCTTTTATATACAGCGACGGGCTTTCCCCTCGGGTATTATTCAGCCGTTCCGTCACAGATTTAACCAGCGCTAAAAACAGCGCAGCCGAAACCCCGTGGCCGGCCACATCACCTATGAAAACACCGAAGCCCTTGTCATGTAAAGTATTAAATGAAAAAAAATCACCCCCGATCTCGTCCAGTGGTATGTGACGGAAATCAACCTCCAGCCGATCAGGTGCGGAAGCATCTTCCGGAAGGAGACGGCCGATGACAACCTGGGCATATTTCAGCTCGCGTTCCATATCCTGATTCTTTTTCCGGAGCATTTCCTCGCTCGTTCTCAACGCCTCTTCAGCCATTTTCCGTTCCGTTATGTCTTCCTTGACCGCGACGTAGTGCGTTATCTCCCCTTTTTCATCCAGAATGGGCGATATTGAAGCGGACTCCCAGTACGATTCCCCGTTCTTCTTAAGATTATGAAACTCTCCCCGCCAATCCCTTCCGGCGCTGATGGTTTCCCACATGACGCGGTAGAATTCGGGCGGTTGCGCGCCCGATTTAAGTATGCGCGGGTTTTTACCCAGCGCTTCAGCGGCTGAATAGCCGGTAAGCCTGGAAAATTTCGGGTTTACGTATTCTATGGTGCCGTGCCGGTCGGTAATCACGACCGATGCGGGGCTCTGCTCAACGGCCATGGAGAAGGTGCGTATCTTTTCTTCCGTCGTATCTATGCCGGTGGCGTCGGGATAAAATGCAGTCATGGGATAATAATATCACAGAGACAGATGGATGACAATTAAAAAATATTAACCGCCCCCGGACAATGCGCGGACACGGGAGCCCTCAGGCGTGCGGCACGGCAATTCGAAAGCCGTAAAAGGGGCTCCGAGCGGATGGGCATTTCCTGAGCCGGTATTCCCTCGTCCTCTGTACCGGATGGCTCATCGCGGAACCGCCCCGAAGGACCTTGTAGACCTGGCCGTAATCCCGATTGTCAGGCCCGCCGGGATATTGTTCATACCAGCCCTCCGTCCATTCCCACAGGAGCCCGGGCAGGATTATTTCCCCGCGGACGGCGTCCTGAATAGCGCTCAGAAAATCCTTCATTGCCCTAGCATGAGGGTCGTCTCTGGCAACATCACCGACGCCCGGCACTCCACAGGCGACCGCAAAGACCTCCCATTCTTGCTCGTGCGGTAGCCGAATAACCCGCCCGCTTTTCATTGAAAGCCACTGGCAATAAGCGGCAGCGTCATTCCAGCTTGCCTGCATCACGGGGGCATCGGCCATGGAATGATAAACCATATCTGCGGATGAGCAGAAGGGATTCATCCAGTTCGTATCATTCCGTTTCTGCCACCGCCCTTCCTGCCATACCCAGCCCCATCCGTCCCGCTCCGCATCGGTATGATAGCCGGAATCGGATGCGAATTCTGCGAATTCCGCGCGCGACACCAGTCGCTTCGATATATACAGCGGCGCAATATCGGCGCTGTGCCGGGGACAAGACGCAAGGAGGAACTCCTTTCTGATCGGCGATTGTCGCAAAACTCCCCATGCTGATTCAACAATCCCGCGGTCCAGGCCGATTGTGTATTCACGTCCCGGGATTACGGTATAGTTTTTTTGCAAAACATTACACTTCTGTTTTTCAATCTGTTATGGGCCTTGAATATTCATCAGCGGCCCGATGGATTTTTGAGATTCGGTGAATATGGTTCCGGCTGTTTAATTCACCGCGTCTACCAGGCTGTAGGTATCACTCCCATCTATGGGGAATTCGGCGGTTAAGAAGGTAATGAGGAGCTGTGCATCCCTGGTGCTGAAGGCGCTGGTCATCTCGTTACAGATGGTGTTCGCCAGCGGCACCGCATACTTTTTGTCCTTGCCCGGCAGTACGAGAAGAATCTTGTGACGGTCATATCGAACGGAGAAATCTCTGTCGCTGAGACGATTCTTGATGAACTTTTCAAAATACGTGAACATGCTTTTCGCCTTTTCATGGCCGAAAAGGGTGTTAAAGCGCTTGTAATTCTTTATGGACAGGAGTACCAGCGTCACCGGAATGTTCAGGTTGCGGGCGTTCTTTATTTCATCATCGACCCGGCTGAAAATTCTCTCGATGGTATCAATATAGCTTCCCTGCCGGTATTCAATATCCCGTATGATCGCGATATAGGGGAAAATATAATCGGTGAACTTGATCAAGCGGGTGTGGACGGTCTCGAGGTGAGCTGACGCCGCTAAATCGAAAATCATGACGAAGCCGAGAAGCTCTCCGCCCAGCTTGAAGGTGAAAAGCTCCATCATTGAAGCGCTCTTCAGCTGCTTGTCGGTGAAGATCTCCACGAGCGTTTTCGATCTCTGATAGTCATTGAACAATACCGGACTCTCGGCATGTGATATCTCAAATATCAGGCTGGCGTTAGACGAGATGCGGAGGCCCAATTCGCCCAGCTTCAGCCGATCCTCGGGCTCGGCGGCATAGAGCACGTAGTCCCTGCTTCCCTGGTCCTTTATGAAAATCGCGAAACTTACAATTCCGAGTCCCCTGAATTCTTCGCGGATAATATCCCTGATTTTTCCGATAAAATGCTCCGCAGCAATTCTTCCGCGAATTCTGTCGACGGCGACGATATGCGAGCCGGGGCCGCTCCCGGTTTCATTCATCTCTTTGAAGCGTATGGCGCGGAATGAAAAGGCCGAATACTCGGCGATGACGTTGAAGAAGCCCTTCTCCTCGCCCGTGTAGTCTTCAGAAGTCAGCTTGTTTCCAAGTATAATCGCTGCAAGCACATCCTGATTGTATATGACGGGAACAACAAGCCGCGCGTCAATTGAGATATACGTGTAATAATCATCGCTGAATGCGGTGTTGTCCTTGAACTCCTCTACGTCGATGATTTCTTTTCTGGTTATCATTTGTTTCAGGATGCCAGCGGTGGGACGAAAATCAACCTCATCCGGGTTGATGGTCACGCCCCGTGATTCGACGATTTCCCATTCATCCGGATTTTCGCTGGAGGGAATCATGATCGAGGATGATGACACGCCGATCTGCCCCATGACCGAGAACAATATGACATCGAACAGCTCATCCATAGTGCTCGCACGCAGTAAATCCTTGCTCAATTCATACAGAACTATGTTATCAAGGAGCACCTCATTGTCCCATGCATGACCGCCCTGTTCGGCGCCATCGCTCTCCACTGCTTTTCGGGCAGGGCCGTCATAAGAAAATTTCGACTTTCTGCCAGCCTGCCGGTCCGTGTCATGGCGCGATTCTCCATCTTCAGCGTCCGCTTCTTGATCCGGTTCAGCCCGCCCGGCCTCCTCCGGTACGTCGTCCTCCACCGCTGTCAGGTCCTCACGCTGCAGATACAGAATATCACTCTCCGGGGCCTGTTTCGCCCCTGATCCATCACGGCTATCCGGCCCCGATGATCCGGTTTCCGCAGGGCCCGTGATACGGTCCATTATTGTTTTTTTGCCCCTGCTTCCGAGTCTGTTTTTATAGCTCAATGCCTTTTCCAGCAAACCCATTGTTATACACCCAGTTCATTCAATACTTTCAAATACAAGTCGAAATACTCGGAGCTGGCGAATTTCCTGATGATGTCTTCCGGAAGCCGTTCAAAGAGACCGTCAAGGTACTTCAGGAGCATCTTTATATTCACCCGCTTCTGCTCCGGAAACTCGCTGACGAACCGGTCAACATCCGCCTCGTCTTCAAGTATGACAACCCGGTCCGTGATATCCATAATGACATCGGCTGCCGCGGTCTCTTCAGCTTGTCTCCCATCCCGGATCGTTTCCCCGCCGCGCACCTCTGCGCGGGAACGCTCTTCATGAAATGCCCGCTCAACGATTGCAACGACTTCCTCATCGGTTTTCCCGGTCCGCTTTTTGAACTGTTCCTTGATATGCTCCACATCCTCCTCGAATATGAGCGCACTCCCGGATGACACATCGCTCTCGATTGAATCACGCTCTGTGTCGATAAGGCTGTCCTCGCTGGGCAGCAGGTACCGGTAATACCGGCTGCCCCGCGGACTGCCATTTCGACCCGCCCGCCCAAATTCGTACAGGTGGTACCGATCATAGAGATGAATGTCCTTGAATTCTTTCTGGAAGAGCAAATCTTCAATGGTATCAAATTCCTCGGCCGTCAGGCCCAGCAACTCGACGGTGGCGGATACGGTTCTTCCTCCCCGGGTGCCGAAGAATTCGTCGATATCACGGATATAACTGCTGTAGTCCTCCTCGACAATCGCGGTATGGATGTAATCCAGCTCCTCGTCGCTGTATTTATAGTCAAGATCAACAAAAAGATCATCATACACGGGCCCGAATTCTTCTGATAGAGAGGCGATCCGCTCCCGGTCCTCCTCGACATTTGCCTCCCTCAGGAGGTACGATGATCCCTCATCAAACTGGACTACTCCTGACACGATATTGTCAAGGTCGCCCTCATCGAAGATTTCCGTGTCCTCCTGCTTCCAGACCTCCTGCGTATCATCAATGAACAGGACCCGCGCCGCCGCGGTCCCCGCGCCACGGGACTCGTCGCGGCCGCTTTCTGCGACGGATATCGGCCTTTTGATTTTTCTCTCCCAGACCGGCCGTACGCCATCTCCGGCAGGGTGCCGCTCTTCCGCTGTATCTTTCCCTTTCGGCGATTTACCGTCACGCAGCGCGGTTCCCACTTTTCCCGTCTCTTCAGTCCGGGCCACTATCTCATGGTAAGCCTTCTGCGGCAAGGCTTTCTCCGCTGCCGCTGGCGTTCCAGGAATCCGTTCCTGTCTGGCTTCAAACTCCCGTATCGCCTTCCTCTCAACAGGCTCCGCTATAACAGCATCGCTGTCAGGCATATCCCATATGAAATATTCGTCCTGGGTCCTGATAGGTCCTTCGGCAGCACCAGGTATTTCACGCGATTTGATTGTCGTGCGGTGCGCCCGCCCCGGCGCTGAATCAGCCGTCCTCTCCGCTGTCTCGGAAAGTTCCGCGATTCCCGGAACCTCTTCCCTGCGGGTTTCGGCCGGAGCCACCGCCCCTCGCTCGATGGGTTTCATTTCTGCCGCTTTCCCTTGTTCCTCTCCTTCCAGCAATTTATCAATGGATATCCTTTTCTGTCCATGCTCATCTATCGACTCAAGCTCATCAAGAGAAATCCACTTCTTGCCGTCGTCATACTCCGGTTCGGGTTTCAACGCCGCCGGTGCTTTATCATCCGCGGGGCGCGCCGCTTCTCTCACGCGTTGTTCGGGTTGCCTTTCAGCGGCCCGTTCCGCTCTCGGCAAGGGAACTGCGCCGGAAGTCGTCGTTCCGGTTTCACGGACCGCCGCAGCGCCCGCCACCGCCGGAGACTCACCGTCTTGGACTTTGCCGCCGTCTTTCAGGGGTATTAAGTCGAAATCCTCGAGACCCTCGATGAGATCGCTCTCGTCCAGAAAGAGGATATCTTCGTTGGCTATCGTCTCTGCTTCCCTGAGATCGATGTTCCCGATATCGCCGATGTTGAAATCTTCCGGCAGGCTTTTCTTTACGCCCTCGGGAATATTGATGATGGGGTTCTGACCGCTTTCCCCCGTTTTATATGTTGAATCCTTCGGCATAGTTCTATGCTACCCTACCACGGTTTATCTTTCATACGTTCTCGTGAAACAATGTGCGACATAATCTTTTAGGCACCGGCATGCTGCTCTGACAGAATACCCTATATATAATATCGTTTATTCGTCAAAATAAATCAAGATTTTTAAATTGCAATAAAAAAGGCGGCATTTCTGCCACCCTTGTGCGGATAATTGCCATGAAATCAACAATCATGCATATCGTATCCCCGCCGCGGAATGCGGGGCAACAACATTGAACGACCGGCGGTACTTCCGCAGCGCATCTGGTATCTATGGGTCGACTATCGCACTATCTTTTAGCTACTCTCAGCCTCGCGTAAAGCCTTTTCTTATCATCCAAAATATGCAGCCATTCTGCTGAAAACAGTTTTGATTCTCTTTCTTTCTGTCTCAGCTCCTTCAGCTTATCCTCTATTTCATCCTTGTTGAGCTCATCCTTCTTGAGCGCTTTCTCGGCCAGGATGATGAGCTTATTGTCCCGTATCTGGACGACCCCGCCCTCAACCACGAAATACGAGGTGGTTTTCGCATCGCTTAATCGAATCTCACCGTAACCGAGCGAGGAGATAAGCGGCGCGTGGTCGACGAGAAAACCCATCTCGCCATTATGGGCCTGAACGACGGCAAAGGCTATTTCACCGTCAAACAGATACCGCTCCGGAGTCAGGATGCTGCACGCGATTTTTTTCATCAGTCATCAACCCTGTAATTTTTTCGCTTTCTCTACCGCTTCTTCTATGGGCCCTACCATGTAGAAGGCCTGCTCGGGAAGGCTGTCATATTCACCATTAATAAGGCCCTTGAAGCTCTTGATGGTTTCTTCCAGCTTGACGTATTTGCCTTTAAATCCGGTGAACTGCTCCGCCACGAAGAACGGCTGGGACAGGAACCGCTCGATCTTCCGGGCGCGCTGCACCAGGAGCTTGTCCTCTTCGGAGAGCTCATCCATACCGAGGATGGCGATAATGTCCTGTAAATCCTTGTAGCGCTGGAGTATTCGCTTGATCTCCATGGCCACATTGTAATGTTCTTCGCCGACAAGCTCGGGAGCGAGGAGTCGGGATGTCGAATCCAGCGGGTCAACGGCCGGGTAAATCCCTTTCTCGGCGATCTGCCGCGAGAGAACCGTCTGGGCATCCAGGTGGATAAACGCGGTCGCCGGCGCAGGGTCGGTCAGGTCGTCTGCCGGGACGTAGATGGCCTGTACTGAAGTGATAGACCCGTTCTTGGTTGACGTAATCCGCTCCTGGAGCTGCCCCATTTCGGTTGCCAGGGTCGGCTGGTAACCGACGGCCGATGGCATCCTGCCGAGAAGCGCTGATACTTCGGAGCCGGCCTGTGAGAATCTGAAAATATTGTCAATGAACAGAAGAACGTCCCGCCCGGAAAGATCCCTGAAGTATTCGCACATGGTCAGGGCGGAGAGACCCACCCTGAGGCGCGCGCCGGGAGGCTCGTTCATCTGCCCGTACACCAGGCAGGCCTTGCTTATAACGCCCGATTCCTGCATCTCGAGCCAGAGGTCGTTTCCTTCCCGGGTCCGCTCTCCCACACCCGCGAAAACCGAGTATCCGCCGTGCTGCTGGGCCACGTTGTTAATGAGTTCCATGATGACGACGGTCTTGCCAACGCCGGCGCCGCCGAACAGTCCGGTTTTCCCGCCCTTGATATACGGCGCCAGCAGGTCGATGACCTTGATGCCGGTTTCAAAAATCTCGGATTTCGGCTCCAGCTGGTCGAACCGCGGGGGATCCTGATGGATCGATCTTCTCTCTTTGACTTTAATGGGTCCTTTGTTGTCGATGGTCTCGCCGAGGAGGTTGAAAATTCTTCCCAGTGTTTCCTCGCCGACAGGCACGCTGATGGGGCCTCCCGTATCAACTATCGTGGCACCACGGGGGATGCCGTCAGTTGATGCCATGGCTACCGCCCTGACTCTGTTGCCGCCCAGATGCTGCTGGACCTCGCTGACGAGCTTCCTCTTTTCCCCCATGACCTCAAATTCAAGAACGAGTGCATTATAAATTTCGGGTAACTTGCCCTCTGCAAATTCTGCATCAAGGGTCGATCCAATTACCTGAACCACTTTTCCGATATTCTCGCTCATGCTAAACTCCTTACTGTCACATGGTATCAATTATTGAATGGTAACTGTTACTTGAGAGCAGCCGCTCCTCCGACAATTTCGGATATTTCTTTCGTGATCTTGGCCTGACGCGCCCTGTTATATGAAATCGTAAGATCCCTGATCATCTCTGATGAAGCGTCGCTCGCGTTTTTCATCGCCACCCGCCGCGCGAACTGCTCCGAAAATGAAGACTCGAGGAAGCAGGTGTATATCTTCATCTTCAGGTATTGCGGAATGAGGTACGAAAATATTTCCAGCGGGTTCGGCTCAAAGTAATATTCCAGGTGAGATCCGGGATACAGGTCCTTGATTTCTTCCTCCTCCAGCAGGATGGGAAGAAGCTTTATGATTGTCGGCTTCTGCGATGATGAAGATGCCACCTTGGTATAGGCAATATGCACTTCATGAAAATCACCGCTCAAGAAAAGATTGCTCAATTCATTTCCGATTTCAGCGGCGTCTTCAAAGGTGAGCTTGTTTTCCGGATTGAGCATCGATTTATACATGGGAACCTTCATGAAATTGAAATAGCTGATCGCTTTTTTCCCCACAACATAAAACTGCGTATCTTTGCCCTCTTCCGCAAGCTTGTCCCTGAATGAAAACGAACGATCAATGATGTTGGTATTGTAGCTGCCGCAGAGACCGCGGTTTCCGGTTATCTCCAATATCAGAATATACCTGGCATCGGATACCTCATTGAAATGAGGGTCATCGGAAACAGCAAGCCCCGTACTCATCAGGTTGGACAGAATCTCATTCAACTTGTGCTCATAGGGCTTGGACATCTCCAGCCGCTGCTTCATTTTCTGCATCTTTGCGGTGGACACCATTTCCATGGTGCTGGTAATTTTCCGGGTATTGGTTACCGATTGAATTCTCTTTTTTATGTCCCTTTGAGTAGCCACGGTCTAATCCCTTCATTCGTTATTTGCTTATTTCAGCCGTATACCGGTCCACAAATTCCTGCGTCGCACTGCTGAACTTTTCCGCGTTTTTCATCTCACCCGAGGCGGAAATCTCATTCAGCATATCCTTGTGCGCGCTTCTCATGTGAGCGATGAATTTCGCTTCGAAATCCTTGATTTTCTCAACCGGGATCTTGTCGACGAATCCCTGGGTGCCGGCGAATATCATCGCCACCTGCTCTTCCACCGCCATGGGAACGTACTGTCCCTGCTTTAAAATCTCGACAAGTCTGGTACCGCGATCCAGCTGTTTCTGTGTGGTGGCGTCGAGCTCGGTACCCATTTGGGCGAAGGCCTCCAGCTCGCGGAACTGTGCGAGGTCAAGCCTGAGGGACCCGGCGTATTTTTTCATGGCCTTGATCTGTGCGTTGCCGCCGACCCGGGATACCGATATGCCGACGTCCACGGCGGGGCGGATACCGGACGCGAACAAGTTCGGGAGAAGGTATATCTGTCCATCGGTAATGGAGATAACATTCGTCGGGATGTAGGCCGATACCTCGCCTTCCTGCGTTTCAATAATCGGCAGGGCGGTCAGACTTCCGCCGCCGTGCTCATCGGAAAGCTTCGCCGACCGCTCG
>Ga0154692_115_pt3 | contig 13047 bp, 12 predicted proteins | sample Rifle2008BG13ft_FD_116121 | JGI IMG/M metagenome (GOLD analysis project Ga0154692, IMG submission 116121) | Spirochaetes bacterium RBG_13_51_14
GTTTGATTTCGATATCATCGACAAGGCGAACACGCCCGGCCTGGCGTTCATGCGGGTCGCAGACATCAGCATCGGCCTCTACGAAGTGCCGGGCTACAAGAATTCCGACAGCTCACGGAACCGCATATCTTTCTATGTCGATGAGGAGGACTTTGAGGACGCGGTTGATGAGCTGAGCGAGCGTAATATCCAGATCGTGTACGGACCTGAAAATATCAGGAAAGGGAAAACCGTGGTTTTTCTCGACCCCGACGGGAACCAGATTGAGCTCTCATACCCGATAATGGGATAATCTCAAGGAGGGTCTCGGGCCGGTGGCAATCGATTTACTGTCAATACTTAAAAAAAACAGGGTCATACCGGTAGCCCAGTTTGACGACGGGCAGTCCGCGCTCAGGACCGCGGAACTTCTCCAGAAGCATTCCATCGGAGTCATCGAGATTACGCTTCGTACCGAGAGCGCCGTGGAAAACATCAAAAGCGTGGCGGCGCGATATCCCGGACTTACCGTCGGTGCAGGGAGCGTGTTGTCGATGGATGCAATGAAGCGGGCGTTCGACGCCGGCGCTTCCTTCTGCGTCGCGCCGGGCATGGACAGTGAGCTGATCGAGTACGCGGCTTCTCAGGCGCACGCCTTTATCCCCGGCGTGTCCACTCCCACTGAACTGAACATGGCGCTTAAGAGCTGCGAGGTCATAAAGATATTCCCCATTTCACTCCTGGGCGGCGTTGAATACATAAAAGCGGTTTCAGCGCCCTTCAGGACGAAGAGCTTCCACCTGGTGCCCACCGGCGGTGTGAACCAGGATAATTACCTCGATTACCTGAAGCAGGATCGGGTCGTTTCGGTCGGCATGTCCTTTATCGTCGACAGTGCGCTCATTCAGAAGGGCGATTTCGCGGCCCTTGAGGAACGCATGGTAAAAATAGTGTCGGCGCTGCGATAATTTCATCCGGTAATGAATCTCACACCCTTCTTCACGAAAGCTTTTGAAAAAAGGCGGGACCTCTTTGACGACCCCGGGACGACCTGTTTTCGCCTCTTCAACGGCGCCGGCGACGGTGTGGCCGGGCTGACTCTTGACTGGTACGCCGGGTATATCCTGGTCCAGTATTTCAGCCCGCGGCTCAAGGACAAGGCCGATGATGTGATGCGTGGCATCGAAGCTGCCTCCGCCCTTCTTCCAGCGCAGCCGAAGGGCGTTTTACTGAAAAACCGGCTTAAATCAGCGGATACGAGCGAAATTTCGGCTGCAATGAAAAGCTCAATAATCCGGGGATCGAAGCCTCCGGAGGGCTATACCGTCACTCAGAACGGCGTCCTAGCAGCAGTGGATCTGGTGAGGGGTCAGAGTACGGGCATATTTCTTGACATGCGGGAGGTGCGTGACCGGCTTGCCGGATACTACGGTGCGAATGGCGCGGTGCTCAACCTTTTTTGCTACACGGCCCTCTTCTCCGTCCATGCCATCAAACAGGGGACCAGGAGCGCGGTCAACGTTGACCTTTCCCGGGCGGTACTGCAGCGCGCGAGGATCAACTACGCGCTCAACAGACTCCGGGTAGATGACCGGGACTTTATTACCGGCGATTCCCTGGACTGGATCCGGCGATTCAGAAAAAATGGCATGATTTTTTCCCTGGTTATCTTTGATCCGCCGACCTTTTCCCGCAACCGTTACAGAACATTCTCTTCCCGGAAGAACTACCGGGAATCCCTTGCTCTGATAGCGGATCTGGCCGTCCGCGGGCACGTGCTCACATCGGTGAACTCATATTCAATATCAGAGGATGAATACCGCAATTTTCATCCTGCCGGATGGAAGCTCGAATTTTTTTCCAATGAATCGTCGGACTTCACCCACACGGGGAAACCCTATCTTAAGACGGGGCTCTGGAAAGTACCGTAGTCCTGAACTGTTTCCGCGCCGTATAAAAAAATCTTGACAGAGGTCGTTTTACGGCCGATTATTCAACTATACGGATTCTGCCTGGTGTTGCATGTTATACTTTTCATTATCACTCATCTTTCTGGGAATACTTATATTTCTCTATTCATTTGCGCTGGACGCGAAGAAGCGACGTGAGGAGTCGTCGCTGCGGTTGGCCGGTGCGGCCGTCGGCAACACCACGGAATTTGCGCCCGCCGGGAAACGGAAGGTGAAGCCGGTCCGGAACACCGGGGTATTCGGCAAAAAAGAAGCCATGGCAAGAACCGATTCCGGTCAGACGGAGAGGGGAAACGTAGATGAACGGTCAGCCCGTGATGGCCAGGCCGCTCCTCCGCGACAGGCCGTGACTTCACCGGCCGAGCAGAAAGCCGTTCTGTACGAAGACAGCTCTCATGTCATCGATTACGGCAATGAATCGGGAAGGATCGATACCAGCCTGGATGGATATCGGAGCATTCGGCGGATCGGCAGCGGTCGTATCACCGTCGAGAAGGGCGGAATAAATTTTTACACGGGGAAAAAGATATACCGGTTCGACTTCCACCGGATCAGTGACATCAAATCGGGAAGCGGTTATCTGGCCCTTTTCACGGAAGGGAGCGAAACGGTGAAATTGTTCATATTTGAATCCGGAGTCGGCGCCGTTGACTCTATCAGCGGCGCGTACCGGCAATACCTGAGTAATTCGGCATAACATGTACGATAGATATAAAAGCAAGAGGAAAAATACCGGCCTCTACAAGACGCTCGGCTTTCTGCTGGTGGTGGCTGTTCTCGCGGCTCTCGGTGTCAAATATCACCGGTATCTGACTTTCTGGAAGTACAGCCAGAACAAGCTGGAGAAGACCGTTGAAGCCGTCAGGCTGATGAAGGACAGCGGCAAAAAGCGTGAAGCGCTTGTCGATTTATCAGACTCCTATCAACGTTATAAGGAAGAGCACCCGGTGGATCCCGAGTCATACTACCTTTCCGGTGAAATCCACTACCTGCTCGGGGAAGCATATCTTCCCGGAAGTTTTTCAGAACTCTATATCAATGACCGTGTTCATGAAATCAACAAGGACGCGAGGATCGAGTTTTTGAAGGCGATCAAAGATATAAATAAAGGATCCGCACTGGAGAACGGTCCTATGGACGATTCATACGGTTTAATGCTCGCCAGGGCCGCTTATTACACTGATTACTACACGCCGGCCGATATTTTCCATATGATCGAGAATGCCGGGGAATCGGTAAAACTGAAGGATGTTGAGGACATTAGGTTCTACGCCATCACCGCTATCATCAACAGGCGGGAGGATTACGGTCTGAAATTTCTAGCGGAGTACGGTATGGTGAGGGATAATATCCAGGGGCTTCTCTTTTATGCCACGGCCGAGCGAATGGCGAAAAAATACACCGGATCCATCATGACCTACAAGGATGTGCTTGCCCGCACATCGGACGATAAGATACGGAAGCTCGTTTACATCAACCTGGGCAAGATCTATTTCAACCAGTCGCTGTACCGGGAGTCGCTCGATCATTTCAATCTGGCGCTGAAGATCGATGACAAGGATTCCGTCCCCAAGATATGGATCGGGAAAAACTACTCGGCAATGGGTGAAAAGGACAAAGCAAAAGCGGTCTGGAGCGAAGTGCTGACGACTGACGGAACGAACGCCGAGGCCAAACAATTACTGGGAACGATGTAGATCGATGGCCCTATTTGCCTCATAGTGTATGACTGTATTATGACACGCCCCCGCTCATGCGGGGGCGTGTCATAATATGACAAAAATAACGTTAATCACTTGACAAAAAAAGTGCTTATTGTAGTAGAAAGGTCTGTATCTGCCATAATGAAGGTCCGGGAATTCATTGCTGTAACAGGGGTTTTCGCCGCCCCCCCCCACCCCCAGAGAGGGGCTTTTATTTATGCGAATGATGAAAATTTATCGCAACCAATCACAGGAGATTATACATGTTTCTTGATTCGCTCTACGGAATGTTTTCTAACGATATGGGTATCGATCTTGGCACCGCCAATACCCTGGTCCATGTCAAGGGCCAGGGTATAGTGCTCTCCGAGCCGTCAGTGGTGGCGGTCCAGACCAGCACCGGCAAGGTCATTGCCGTGGGACACGAGGCGAAGCGGATGCTCGGAAGAACGCCGGGCGATATCGTGGCAATACGGCCCATGAAGGACGGCGTTATAGCGGACTTCGAAACTGTTGAAAAGATGATCAGGTACTTCATCACGAAAGTCCACAAGCGGAAAACACTGGTGCGCCCCCGGGTCGTCATCGGAGTACCGTCGGGCATCACCGAGGTTGAGAAACGCGCGGTGCGGGAGTCCGCCGAGCAGGCGGGCGCGCGCGAGATTTTCCTTATCGAGGAGGCGCTTGCCGCCGCCATCGGCGCCAACATACCCATTCATGAACCCGCCGGCCACATGGTGGTGGATATCGGCGGCGGCACAACGGAAATCGCCGTCATTTCCCTGGGTGGCATGGTCATCGCCGATTCCATCCGCATCGCGGGCGATGAGTTCGATGAGGCCATTATCAAGTACATGCGGACTCAGTACAACCTGGTCATCGGCGAGCGGATGGCCGAGGAAGTGAAGTTCAGGATCGGGAACGCATTTCCCGAGAAGAGGATTGAGACGATGGAGCTGAAGGGCCGGGACGCCATATCCGGTCTTCCCCGGACCCTGGAAATAGACACAACCGAGGTTCGCAAGGCTCTTAAAGAGCCGGTGGACCAGGTGCTGGACGGCATCAAGCATGCGCTGGAGAAAACCCCGCCGGAGCTTGCTGCCGATATCGTGGAGCGAGGCATCGTCATGACCGGCGGCGGCTCCCTCCTGAAGGGTCTTGATAAGTATATCAGCAAGGAAACCGGCGTGCCGGTGATATTGGCCGAGAACCCGCTTACCTGCGTGGTACTGGGTGCGGGTAAATTCCTTGAGGAGCTGAAGCACCTGTACCGGGCGAATCTTAAATAGCGGGTGTGGTCTTTTGGTTACCCCTCCCTTGATGGGAGGGGTAAGGGGAGGGTGAAATAAGATACCATGCGGAATATCAGATTCGAGATGTGTAATATTTTCTCCCCCACCTCGCTCCTCCCCCATCAAGGGGGAGGAAGTGTGACTTTCATTTATAGTATTAACTTGAATATAAATTAGTAGCAAAGAGAAATATCAGAATTGGAATTTTTAATACGACATAAAAGCGTTGTCGCGTTCATATCCTTCACACTGTTTTGCATAGTATCCCTCTCCATACAATCGAGCACATTAACCCTCACCATGGAGGGAATTGTGAGCGCTCTCGTGATGCCCTTCCAGAAGGCCTATGACGGCGTCCAGGGAGGCGTCTCTCGTCTGTGGGCCGGATTTACCGAACTCACTGAAGTCCGTGAGGAGCTGATGAAGACACGCTCCAAGCTCCAGAAATTCGAATCAATGACTGATGAGATGAGCGAAATTAAGCGAGAGAACAGCCGGCTCCGTGAGCTCCTGGGAATGAAGGAACGGGTTGAGTACAGCTCCATACCCGCATCGGTCATCTCAAAAGACCCGGATAACTGGTTCCGAACCATCATCATCAACAAGGGTTCCGGCGACGGCATTAAGGAGAACATGCCGGTGATCGCCTACCAAGGCGGCCAGAAAGCCGTGGTGGGCAGGGTCATAGAGGTGCGCATGAGCATATCGCGGATAGCGCCCGTAATTTCACCCGATGTCAGAATCGGCGTAAAGCTTCAGGAGAGCCGGTTCCCGGGGCTGCTGTGTGGTTATTCCGGGAACTCCAATCTCTGTAAAATGGACTATATCAGCCGAGCGGCGTACGTGAGGTTCGGAGATACGGTGATCACTTCCGGCCAGGGAGGGGTGTTCCCGCCGGGGTTGGTCGTCGGCACGGTCATCAAGTCGTACGCGCTTGAGTCGAGCGCCTACCAGCGGGCTATCGTCAAGCCGGTTATCGATTACAACCTGGTTGAGGACGTATTCGTCATCAAGAAGAGCCTGGAAAAGGATTTGTTCGAGATTTTTGAGGAGGAAAAAGAAAAAACGGAATGATTCTGACATATGTTTTCACCGGCGTCATAATTCTCATCTCGCTCCTTATCCAGGGGCACACCTCCTTTGATGTTCTTCGCATCGCCGGGGTCAAGCCGGATCTTATCTTCATCGCCGTGGTTTACCTGTCCTACTGCTTCGGCTCATTTTACGGGGAGGTGACCGCCTTCATGGGCGGCCTGCTGCACGACGCGGTTTCGAACTCTCCGCTGGGACTTCTTACGTTCCCCAAGGTGGCGGTCGCGTTCGTCGCGGGTATGTTCGGCCGCTCAATATTCAAGAGCAATATCCTCACCATATCTCTCCTCCTCTTCGTGGCGTCGCTGGTAAAAGGGTTCATCACGCTTTTCCTGTGCTATGTGTTCCACGAATCCTCCGCGTCGTCAGTACTGAGCATCATACTGCCCGAGGCGTTCTACAACGCGTTGCTGGCACCGCCGCTTTTTTTTATTTATGACAAGATATTCGAACGCGAGCTGGAAAAAGAGGGGTACTTTTAACATGCTTATGCAGTCATCCTTACGGGCGAAGCTCCAGGAGGCATTCCGGGTTAGGATGTATTTTTACATGGCGGTTGCCGCCGTGGTCTTCGCGGTGCTGCTGCTCCAGCTCATGAACCTCCAACTCATCCAGGGGAAGGAATACGCCGTCAAGGCCCGGATCAACATGGAGAGCAATATACCGATTCCTGCGGGCCGTGGCGATATTTATGACAGAAACTTCAGGGAGGGCGAGAAAAACGTGGTCGTCGTTTCAAACCGGCCTTCGTTCAACCTGACCACCATACCCGCCAACTTCAAATCAAAAAAAAAATTGAATGAGATCCTGGACCTTCTCGCCCGGCTCCTGAACATCGACAAGGATGAAATCGTAAATGAAATCAGCAATAGCAATCCCTGGGAGCGGGTGATCCTCAAGGAGGACGTTGAATTCGACACTATCGTGAAAATAGCCTCGCACCAGAACCGCTTCCCCAACATCGACTGGGAAGACGCGTCGGTGCGCGTCTATAACTTCAGCGAGATGTTTGCCCATGTCATCGGCTATGTCGGGAGCATCAACCGGGAAGAATACCGCCGGCTCAAGTCCGAGGGATACAAGCATTACCAGAAGATAGGAAAATCGGGCATTGAAAAGCAGTACGACCGGCTCCTCCGCGGAAGGGACGGCTATGTCCGCCGGATCGTCGACGTGCGTCAGCGGACCGAGGGCGAGGAAGTCGGGCAGCGTCCCTCCGCCGGCAATAACCTGGTCCTCACCATCGACTACAATATTCAGAGCACGATCTACGAGGCCATGAAGGACCTGAAGGGGGCCGCCATCGCGCTGAAGCCGGCCACCGGCGAGATCATTGCCCTGGTGAGCAAGCCGGATTTCGATCCGAACGTCATCATATCGAAAAACAACGCCCGCGTCATAAAACAGCTTCAGACGGACAACGATCGCCCGTTCCTCAACCGAATGATCCAGTCCAAGTATCCGCCGGCGTCGACTTTCAAGCTCATCACCACAGTCGCCGCGCTCGAGACCGAAAAAGCGAAACCCGAGAAGACGTACTACTGCCCGGGGAAATACACCCTCAAGGGGTATATCGACCATGATTTTTATGATTATGACGCCCACGGCACCGTGGACCTCTATTGGGCCATTGCCAAGTCATGCAGTGTGTATTTTTACCAGCTGGGTCTATTGACCGGGCCTACCGACATCATCCGTTACGCCGAGGACTTCGGCCTCAACCAGAAGTCCGGTATCGATATTCCCGGCGAGGTTCCGGGCTTCGTGCCGTCGCGGCAGTGGAAGTACAAGGTCTTTGGCCAGACCTGGTTCGACGGCGATACGCTCAACATGGCCATCGGGCAGGGTTTTTTGCACGTGACGCCTATCGGCATGTGCAATTTCGTGGCGGCCATCGTCAATAACGGCGTCGTGTACCGGCCGCACCTGGTCAGGGAGATACGTTCGAACGACAATAGCCGGGTTATCAAGGCTTTCCACCGGCAGAAAGTGCGGGAGATACCCCTGTCACCCGTCACCCTGCAGGCGGTCAAAAAGGGGATGCGCCTCGGAGTCATGAGCGGAACGTCGGGCCGCCTGTCGTATCTCAAGGTTCCAGTGGCGGGAAAGACCGGGACGGCTCAGACCAGGTCCATACGGCAGGAAAAGTTTTCCCAGCACGCGTGGTGGATCGGTTATGCCCCGGCCGAAGGCCCGACTGAAAACGCCGTCGCATGCGCCGTCCTCATAGAGTACGGCATTGCCGGAGCAGCCAGCGCACTCCCGATCGCCGAGCGGATCTTCTACAAGCTGAACGAACTGGGCTATTTTGACGCCGCGCCCCTGGCGCAGATCGGGCCGAAGCAGAATGAAACCGATATCAGGAAGCCGGCCGTTCAGCCCCGGCTTCAGCCGAAAAAGGACGAGGCTGCGAACAAACTTCCCTGAATCCGGCCGGGGAAGAGGGGAAGCCTCATTGTATATAGCGTTGGGAGGCTGTCTAAAAAGCCCCCTATATCCCCCAAGGGGGGACTTTTTCGCCCTCATTAAGCTTGAAAAGCCCCCCTCTGGGGGGTTGGGGGGAACATTTCAGACAGTCTATGAGAGGAATCTCATGTTATTCAGTAAAGACGGATTGAGCAAGATTGATTACAACCTGGTCATCGCGATCATAGTAGCGGTCACCATCGGAATTTTGATGATCTACAGCGCCGGTTTTGATCCCATAGATAAGATGAACAATGGTCTCTACCGCAAGCAGATTCTCTGGTTTATATTCGGTTTCATCTTCATGGTGGGCATGACCGTCATCAATTACCAGGCACTGGGCGACTATTCGCTCCACATCTATATTGTTCTCGTGGTGCTCCTGATCATTACCACCATTTTCGGGACGCCGGTTCGCAACACCAGGGCCTGGCTCAATTTCGGTCTCTTTTCCATACAGCCCTCCGAGTTCATGAAGCTCGGGCTCGTCATCATTCTGGCGAAGTATCTGGAGATCCGCGAGCGGGATATCAACCGCCTCCGGGAGCTGGTGGTGCCCACGCTGGTGACCTTTGTTCCGGTGCTGGTAATATTACAGCAGCCCGATTTCGGAACCGCGATCATATTCATACCGATTCTCCTGACGATGCTCTTCGTCGGCGGCGCCGATGTTTCGCATCTGATTTCCATCGTGCTCATCGCCGCCATCGCTCTCGTTGTTCCCATGATTCTCACCTACCGGGAATGGGTCGGAGCCGAAGGGTCGAATTTCATCCTTGATTTCTTCACGGACATCAGGCTTCTCATGATTGTTTCGAGCGTCATGCTGCTCATAACCCTGGTTACGTTCGTGCTCCATTTTTTTTCGGTTAAAAAGTTCTTGCGGAAGATCTATGTTCCCGGCTCGATTCTCTCCCTGGGCCTTATGGCCTCCGTCATCATACAGAATCTGTTCAGGGTGTATCAAAAGAGAAGAATTCTGGTCTTCCTCAATCCCGACCTGGATCCGCAGGGGTCCGGATACAACATCATCCAGTCGAAGATCGCCATCGGATCCGGCGGTTTTTTCGGCAAGGGATTCCTGAAGGGATCGCAATCGCAGCTGGGCTTTCTCCCGGAGAAGACATCGGATTTCATATTCTCCGTGGTTGCGGAGGAGTGGGGCTTCATCGGGGGCCTGATTCTTCTCGGTATCTTCGGGTTCATCATCCTCAGGGGAATTCAGACCGCCTTCGACGCCAAGGATAAATTCGGGGCTCTCCTGGCCAGTGGAATCACAACGATATTCTTTTTCCATGTTCTGGTGAACATCGGCATGGCCGTGGGCATCATGCCGGTTACGGGCCTTCCGCTCTGTTTCATATCATACGGCGGCTCCAATCTCCTCATGTCCATGATCAGCATCGGGATACTGCTCAACATCCGGGCGCGTAAGTTCGTATACTGATATTATCCGCGCATGATGGATTCTTCTGGGGCGGGGTTATTATGAATCACGCATCATCAGCGGTAAAGGTGCTCGTTGCCGTTATTTTAATTGCGTCATGCAGAGGGGTAGCTGACGAATCATCGTTATACGGATCGGTCCCGGCTGTTCGGCACCTGACCGGCAGGTTTGATCCGGCGAAGCACGAGCTCTTCGTATGTCTGAACGATGTCGGCATCCCCACGAATAATCGGCGGCACTATGTGCGCAGAGAAGCAGCGGCCGCCTTAAAAGACCTTTACACGGCCTTTCGGAAGGAGCACCCGACGATCCCCTTCTGGGTGCAGAGCTCATTCAGGGGGTTTGATGATCAGAAGTATATCTGGGACGGGAAATGGACCGGAACGATAGAAGTCGCCGGACACCGCCTCAACACGATCAGGGATCCGCGGAAGCGGGCGCTTGAAATTCTGAAATACTCCGCCATGCCCGGCACATCGCGTCACCACTGGGGCGCCGACTTCGACATCAATGTTCTGAACAACAACTACTTCGAGACGGGAGAGGGGCGCGTTCTGTACCGGTGGCTCACGGCCAACGCGGGGCGCTATGGCTTCTGCCAGCCTTATACGGCCGGGAGGAGCGGCGGTTACAGCGTGGAGAAGTGGCACTGGTCGTACGCGCCCCTTGCGAAAAAATTCCTGGCGGGATGGAACGCGCATTACCGGAAAAGCCCGGGAGACTTTTCCCGGGAAGGCCTGTTCTGCGGATCTGACCTGACTGGTGATCTCGCCCCGGTCTATGTAAATTCGATCGATGCGGCGTGCGAATGACGGCGAGCCGGGATGGGTCAGCCCTTCTAATTAAAAATCACCATCATACCGAACAGTATCGAGGCGCCGGTCGTATCGTAGTCGAACCGGCCGCTCTTTTCGTTGAAGTATGAAATCACGGTCAGTCCCACATTGACTCTCGTCGTTTCAGTCGTTTTCACCAGAAAACCGAAACCGAAGTCCAGTGTCATGGAATGGAGATAATAATTCCTCTTCGCCATGCTGATGAGCGATGAACCATTGAAGGAGAACTTTCGGAAGCTGTATCCGATCCCGGCCGCGGCATAGGGCGTGTACGGGTATAATGACAGATCCAGTATGGAGTAGCTGAATTTGAAGGGAAGGCCGAATTCATAGATTTGCCCGCTCGTTTTCGTCCTGATGATCGTCTCGCGGATTCCCCCTTCGGTTTTTATTGATTTAGCGCTCATGTAGAGAAAGGCGGGCTCGGCCGTCACGGCGTAACGGCCGTACTGTATGCCGAGGGGGGCTGCCGCGAAGATACTGGCGGCACCTTCGCGGGCGTCCATGCCGCCGCCCAGGCCCATGATGAACCGGGGTCTGGCCTGCTCCATTTCCCGTTTTCGGTAATCAAGGACGCTCTTTCCTTTTGCGGCATTCTTTTCATCAGGAGCGTCTTCCTTGTCATCGGTTATATATTGAGCCAGCAGAATATCCGCGTTTCTTCCCGCTTTGCCGGATGCGTGGAGTTGCAGCGGACAGACGGCTGTCAGGGCCGTCAGGATGGCTGCTGATAGGAATGCTAAGCAGGGGGTTGATTGTAATTTCATCGTAGTTTCCTTATTATAGCGTTGCTGCCCGGATGTATCAGCCTTACCATAGTAAGCGATAAAATCAAGCAAAATACGATATCAGAAACAGGCCCTGCAGTGCAAATATTAATTTAATATTCTGTTTAGCAACAAGTCTATATTAATAGTTGACTTTATTATTATATTGACTATTATTTAAAATAACAATGTAGCCGAGATCCATGTCAGACATGGATGCGGGGGACCCGGTTTCAGGGGCGAATTCCAAAGATGGATAGGATACTTCCAGGTCCGAGCCCGTCAGCTAACCTCGTAGGCTTTTGGAAGGGCATTCGACAGAGAACAACTGCTGCCATGCCAGCGGTTTTTTTGTGCCTCCGCCATGCCGTTCACGAGGAGGAATCATGACTTCGGATGATAAAGAATCATCACTCATTAAGAGCTTTTTCAGGAAAATAATCGGCCCTCCCCGTGATATTAATGATCCGGGTATTTTCCATAAACTGGCTCTCATACCTTTCTTTGCCTGGATAGGGCTCGGTGCGGACGGCCTTTCATCGTCATCGTACGGCCCCGAGGAAGCCTTCAGGGCCCTGGGAGATCATACGTATCTGGCCTTTTTCCTCGCACTTGCCACAGCGCTGACTGTATTTATCATATCATATGCATATTCGCGCATCATCGAACACTTCCCGTATGGGGGCGGCGGCTACATTGTTGCTACCCACATGCTGGGAAAGCGGGCGGGTGTTGTTTCCGGCAGCGCTTTAATTGTCGATTACATATTGACAATTACCGTTTCAATGGCATCCTGCGCCGATGCGCTGTTCAGTTACTTGCCGCTTGAATTTCAGCAATTCAAGATCATGTTCGCGTCTGTTCTTATTCTCGTGCTGATAGTACTGAATATACGCGGCGTGAAAGAATCCATCACCATTCTTGCGCCAATATTTCTGGTTTTTATTATTACTCATGCGGTCCTCATCGTGTATGGCATATTCAGCCACATGGGAGAGTTGAACCCGGTTATACATCAAGTCAAAACCGGATTCGATCGCGACCTGTCGACTATAGGGGCCTTGGGAATCGTCCTTCTATTATTGCGTGCATATTCACTGGGCGGGGGAACCTACACGGGAATTGAAGCGGTATCAAACGGCTTACAGATAATGCGTGATCCCAAGGTCCACACAGGGAAACGAACAATGATCTACATGGCGAGCTCGCTCGCCATAACCGCGGCAGGTCTTTTTCTCTGCTACCTCCTTCTCAGAGTGCAGCCAGTTCAGGGAAAAACCCTCAACTCGGTTCTTGCCGACGCACTCTATGGACGATGGGAGCTGGGTCGTTGGCTCGCGATAATAACAATTTTTTCCGAGGGAGCGCTGCTTATGGTGGCGGCGCAGGCGGGATTCATAGACGCTCCCCGGGTCATGGCCAATATGGCCGTCGATTCATGGCTGCCTCACCGATTTTCCGCATTCTCGGAAAGGCTCACCATGCGCAATGGCGT
>Ga0154692_113_pt12 | contig 12892 bp, 10 predicted proteins | sample Rifle2008BG13ft_FD_116121 | JGI IMG/M metagenome (GOLD analysis project Ga0154692, IMG submission 116121) | Spirochaetes bacterium RBG_13_51_14
CCAGCAGCTCAAAATCGATCCGGGGCTTGTAATAAAACCCCTCAGTGTATCCGATGGATGAAAGCCTGAGCAAATTCCGGTAGCCCTTAATATCCTTCGCCAGGAGAATGAGGTGGTACGATGTCTCCTCCCCGTTATTCCTGGTGGATTCCTTCATTGTGCGGGAACCCGGCGCCATATAGAACTCTTCGCCGATTATGGGAGTGATGCCCGCCTTCCGCGCCGCCAGGTAAAAATCGATTGCGCCGAACATGTTGCCATGGTCGGTAAGGGCCACCGCCGGCATGCCGAGATCGACCGTTTTTTTCACCAACCTGTCAATGGTTATGGCGCCATCAAGAATCGAGTAATCGGAATGGTTATGAAGATGCACAAAATCCATGGCTATATGGTTTTTTGCAGGGGACATAATTTCAAGCATTAATTTAGCTGTGGAAATTAAAAAGTATCGATTAAAACTCAAAATACGAGGCTTTATGATTTTTTTTAAATTATTATAGTTTATTATTTACCCGAGTTAGGAGAATTTTGCCTGTTTATCTATTTATCTATGTAACAAAACGCCTGAGTCTAGTAATTAATTCGACTTAGGAGATTTTTATTCCCCTCCCTCGATGGGAGGGGTTAGGGGAGGGTGATTAAAAAAGGAAATTGATTCTTTCGTAATTGCCTCGCAAAATACACTTAACTGCCTGACATTAACTTTTTTCACCCCCACCCCAGCCCTCCCCCCTCAAGGGGGAGGGAGGCCTTATGTTAATTTTCGCCTAAGTCGAGTTATTTATTTTTACTCTGACACCAAGGTATTTTACTATGGCACCAGGGATTTACTCTGACCCCGGGAACTCAATTTTTGAGGATAATACAAATGATTTTCTTCAACGAGGATACAGCACGGCGTAGTTCTATTGATAAATTTGCACTTATGAAGACCGCATCATATGGACCCTTTCCACAATGCTTTCGACGGAGTTGTCGACACTAAAATAATTCAGATAGCCGAGCGAGCGGAGATAAAAGTCAACCTGCTGTGAAAGATTGCATAAATACATGTTGTAGCCCTTTTCTATCATGAATTCATTGAGATTAATGAGCAAATTGAGGCCGATATTATTGATATATTTGACGTTTTTCAAATAGAACACGAGATTCTTTTTGGCTGTTCGTTCATTAACGAGTTTCTTTATGTACGAATCATATTTAGGGGAAGTATACTCGTCCAGATCGCTGCTGAAGTAGAGCACGGTAATATTATCGTCGATTTCCGCCACCTCGGAGATGAAGGTCATGCTGACGCGGCGCACGCTGTCCTGCGCTATCTTGGATTGTGTCTTCGAGATGGCAATAGTAACAATATTGAGCAGATTGATCAAATCTATGGGTTTGAGGATAAAATCAAAGGCGTCTTCCTTCATCGCCTCGACGATCGTTTTGGTGTCAGCGGCGCCGCTGATCAAGACCACGTGGATCTCCTTGTTTATTGACTTGATCGACTTCAGGAGTTCGATCCCGTTCATAAGGGGCATTTTATAATCGCTCAGAACCAGAATCGGTTTATGCTGCATGAAGAGCTTGACCGCATCCTTCCCGTTATGGGCTATGATAACCTGGTATCCTTTCTCTGATAAAAAGCCGCTTATTTCACCGCAGATATCCGGTTCATCATCTACGACAAGTATCAGTCTTTCGTTCATCCCGATCCTCCTCTATCATGTCATTCCTCAATCGCCATGTCCGCCCGGCCACTTGAAACCGGCAGACGTATCGTGAAGGTGGTTCCCTGAGCGCCCGTCGTCACCTCTATGGTCCCCTGATGGGACTTGATGATACTGTAGCTTATGGAAAGGCCCAGGCCCGTACCGCTCCCTACCTCCTTGGTGGTGAAAAAGGGCTCAAAGATCCGGTCGACGATATTCGCAGGTATGCCCGGCCCGGTATCTCTATATTCGATGCAGATCATCTTCCGGTCGTCCATTAAGAATGACTTTACAATGATATTCCTTTCTTGTAAAGAATTTTTCATCTCCTCAAAGGCATCTTTCGAATTTACGATTAAATTAATAAAAACCTGTTCAAGTTTGGGCGCATCTCCGTTTATCGGCGGCAGGGAATCGTTGAGCTGCAGATCGATCGATATTGAATTGACCCGGAGCTGTTCTTCAAGCAGGTCGAAGGCGACGCGTATCGGCAGATTCGGATTTATCGGCTTGAAGTCAAAATCGCTCTTCCTGCCGAATTCTCGGAGGTGGGTTATGATGTGGGCCGCCCGATCCACCTGTTTGACGATCTTTTCCACCCGCTCGGTTATGAATTCCTCCGTGCTGTAATTCTCCCGTATGCCGTCCAGAAGGAATTGCGAGGCTATCTTGATTATGTTCAGGGGCTGGTTCAACTCATGGGCGATCCCCGTGGCTATCTCTCCAATAGTGGCCATCTTGCTCGACTGGAGGAGCTGCTGCTCCACCATTCTCTTTTCGGTTATATCCTTGCCGTAAATGAGGACCCCCCGGAGCTCGTTTTTATCGCTCTTGATGGGGTTGATGGTGATTCCCAGGTAGCCGCTTCTGCCGCGGATATCCGAGAACTGCACGTCGGGAAGGTTGACGGGACGGTCCTCTGCGAGACTGAAATAGATAGCTTCGTAAATCACTTCCCATTGCCAGTTGAGCTCGAAATGGGTAATCCTGGTCCCGATGGCGTCACGGGCGGCAATGCCGAAGGTCTCCTCGGCCACTCGGTTCCAGTGGGTTATGATGTCGTCGATGGAAACGCCGATCAGGATCGACGATATGGAGTTCAGGATGAGGGATATCTCCTGGTGTGCGGTTTTGAGCTGATCAAGGGTCCTGTTCCGTTCGGTCACATCCCGGGCGATGTATATTACCGCCGGGTGCCCCTCGTAATCAATTCTGCGGGCGCTGATATCAACGGGAATCAACTGGCCGCTCCTCGTGATGAGTTTCGATTCCAGCAGGCCAGCTCCCCGTTCCTTGATTTCCCGGATCCATTCCTTCAACAGCTGCGTGTCCTCCGGGGCCTGTACGCTGGCGGGCTCCAGGGCAATCAGCTCATCGTGCGTGTACCCGAGCAGTTCGCATGCGGCGCTGTTGACCTCGATGAAGCCGATGTCGGGCGAATGGATCATGACCGGATCGGTCACGCTGTTGAAGAGCGACCGGAACTTGCTCTCGCTGACGCGCAGGGTGTTTTCGAACCGTTTCCGGTCGGTTATGTTCTGCATCATGCCGCGGACCAGCCTCGCTTTACCGTCCGACTCGGTCATGATCGTGGCCGATACGAGACAATTTATCACAGTGCCGTTCTTACGACGGAACATCGTTTCAAAGTCCTTGACGAATCCGCGCGACGTAATTTCCTCCTGTAGCCTCTTCCGGTCCGCGGGGTCGACGTATAATTTGCTGAAGTTTACGTTCAGCAGTTCATCTTTCTCATAGCCGAAAAGGGCAAGCAGGGCCGGGTTATACTCGATCAGCTTCCCCTCCATGGTGCGGATGTACATGGCGTCCTGCATGGTCTCGAACAGGGTGCGGTACCGCTTCTCGCTCTCCTTGAGTTTCCGGTCGATCTGGAATTTATGCAGGCCTATCTCAATGGCGGTCAGGAGATCCAGATCCCCGAAGGGCTTGATGATATACCCGTACGTTTCCGTATTCTTCGCCCGTGACACGGTCTTGCCATCGGCAAATGCCGTCAGGTAGATGACCGGGACGTCGTACCGTTCGTTAATGATACGCGTCAGATCCACGCCGTCGATGTCGCCCTTGATCTTGATGTCGACGAGGATCATATCGGGCCGGAACCGCTCGATCTGATCCAGCGCGTCCGCGCCGTTGTCGGCGGAACCGACGACATCATACCCGCGCGCCATCAATATCTGCTGTATCATCTCCACGGTGAGAAATTCGTCTTCAATGATAAAAATTCTTTTTGGTTCCATTTCATATGTCCCTGATAGATAGTTCGCGAACCGCGGCCTGATGAACGTCCGCGATGCGCCGGCCCGGTTATCCCCGTAAACCGGATTCAGCTTTTACGTCCTTTTGAAATCAGCCCCCGACGGCCTCCATAAGGATTATGCGGCTCAAAATACCCGTCGCGTAAATGGCCTTGAGCGCCTCGACAATACCGGCGTCATAATACTCGCCCTGATGAAGGGACACCTCCTCGACCGCGGCCGTTATGCCGAGAGTCGGCCGGTAGGGCCGGTGCGACGCCATCGCCTCCACGACATCCGCCACGGAAATGATTTTCGCTTCCAAGAGAATCTCTTCGCCCTTCAACCGCCGGGGATAGCCGGATCCGTCAACGCGCTCATGGTGCTGGTACACGATCTCCGCGAGGGAAAACGGAAACTCTATCTCCTTGAGTATCTCATACGCGATCTCCGGATGCGCCTTGATAATGGCGAACTCGGTCTCGTTTATCTTGCCGGGCTTGCTCAGTATTTCCGACGGCACGTATATTTTGCCGAGATCGTGGATCATCGCGGCCATTTCTATTTCCCGTATTTTATTTTCCGGGAGGCCCAGCTGCCGCGCAATCGCTTCCGCTATTCGGGCGACCCGCGCCTGATGGCCGGCGGTATAGGGGTCCCGGGCCTCAACGGTACGCGCCATGGCCTGTATGATCCCCTGGATGAGATTGTTCTGTTTCTCAATGTTTCTTTTCAGATCCGAAATGTCCCTGATGATGCCCTGATAACGGCCGCTGTTCGAATGCACCTGCTCCAGTTTATTGGCGGTTATGAGGCATGGTATCAACGTGTTATTACCGCCGTTTATGACGGTTTCATGATCCTTTATATATCCGGGCCCGTCAATGTCACGCTCAATCATCTCCAGGTCGGCTGTGACGGGGAACAGATCATGCACTCTCAATGTGCGCTTTTCGCCATTATCGAATCCGGTCAGGCTTGCAAACGCCCTGTTGAAATCCACGATGATGCCGTCCGCGCCGACGATGAAAATCGCGTCGCGCGAATCCTCAAAGAGCTTGCGGTATTTCAATTCGCTCTTTTTGACTTTGGCCTGATAATGGTGCCGGTTCAGGGCGATCTCGATCGCAATGATCAGCTCCTTGTCGTCGTACGGCTTCTTTAAAAAAGCGTACGGGTCCGTGAGCTTCAACCGCCGTATCGTGTCCTCATCCGAGTAGGCGGTGGTGTATATGATCGGAATATCCGACACTTTTTTTATCTCTATCGACGCCTCAATGCCGTTCATTTTGCCCGCCAGCATGATATCCATCAACACCAGGTCCGGCTTCATTTTCCGCATGGCCTCGATCGCCTCCTCGCCGGAAACGACGGCGTCGGCAACCGCGTATCCGGCGGCCGTCAGTTTCTCCTGCAGCTCCATGGTTATGACCAGCGAATCCTCGACGATCAATATTTTCCTGGTTTCGTTATCCGACGGCTTCATAACTATTAGCCCGCAAAACGTATTATATAGGTCAATCCGGAATCCCTCACTATATCGATGCCGCCGTTGAGCTGTTTGACGAACGTGTCGACAAGCGTCAGCCCGAGGGTGGTCGTTCCGGGAAACTGAAAATCCTCGGGCAGACCGATCCCGTCGTCGCTCACCGTCAGCAGGTATGAATCATCTTCTTTTTTTAATTCCACGAAAATAGTGCCGCTTTTATCGTCCGGGAACGCGTGCTTCATCGCGTTCGAGAGAAGCTCATTTATGATCAACCCGACCGGTATGGCCTTGTTGATATTGAGGAATATGTTTCTGACGTCTATCGAAACCTTATATCTTCCTGAAACGATGTTGTACGACCTGGCGAGTTCGTCGGTAAGTGCGTTTATGAATTCAGAAAAGTCTATCCGGGAAAGGTCCTCGGACATGTACAATTTTTCATGGATAAGGGCCATTGACCTGATCCTGTTGCAGCTGTCGTTAAAAAGCTCCACGTCCCGGGCGTCCCTGATGTATCTGGCCTGAAGGCCGAGCATGCTCGAAACCAGCTGGAGGTTGTTCTTTACCCGGTGGTGGATCTCCTTGAGCATCACCTCCTTCTCCTCAAGAGCCCTCTTGATATGCTCCTCCGCTTCATACCGGTCAAGGGCTATGCCGATGCTGGCCCCGATGCCTTCAAGGAATGATATGAGATCAGGGGTGAACTGGTTCTTTCTCCGGTCATTGAACTGCAGAAGACCGATGATCCGGGTCTTCGAGCGGAGCGGCACCAGGGCGACTGATTCGTATCCCTCGTCCTTGCACCGGCTCCTTAAGCGGGACAGCCGGCCATCCTCATTCGTATGAGTCATGATCCCGTCCATGCTGTTTGTCCAGAAGCTGCCCCCCGGTGTAAAAAAAGGCTTTGACGGATCGGACCCGCCGCTTATGACCACGCCGCACATGCATTCGAGAACGGGACTGCCGCCGGCGTCCAGCACCGCCGAGCCGGATTCGTCCCGGGCGCACAGGAATCGCTCCTGTTCGATAAAATCATCGGGAAAGCCGTTGGTCTCAAAATAGGGGTAATCATGGTCTTCGTGCAGGCGGAGGCCAACCGCCTCAACGCCGATATGCCGCTTGAGCATCAGTATGATTTCCCGCATCGTTTCCCTTTTTTCCTTCAGTTCGTTCAACGTGTTAAGAATCGCCACCGCAAGCGCCTGGCGCCGTTCGGCTATTTTCCGGTCCGTGATGTCATGGACGACCCCCTTGAGCTTCCGCACCGTCCCTGCCGCGTCGTTGACGGGAGTGATGGTCGCGGTGAACCATTTCCGCTTACCTCCCGGCAGAAATACCTGAAAGTCGTGGGAATATTCTGCCCGATTTTGGATCGCCAGCCCGGCGTACTCCCGCAATGTGGCCGCGTCTTCCGGCGTGTAATACGATTGTTCCTCCTCCACCGTGGGCGGCCCGAGCGCCATGTCCCGTTCATACAGTTTGAAGACCTGCTCCGACCAGATGATGCCGCCGCTCTCCACGTCAAATTCCCAGCTTCCCATTCTCCCGAGCTCCTGCGCCTCTTTCAATCTCTGTTCATCGGCCTGAATCTGAGCGTTCTTCTCGATGAGTGCATTTTGCGCTGCGACCAGCTCCTCATTTCTCCTCATTAATTCCTCGCTCGATGATTCCAGTTCCTTGAAAGCGGTGTTGAGCACTTTATTGCTCAATTCCAGCTCGTTTTTCTGCGACCGTATCGTTTCTTCAGCCAGCCTGCGTTCGGTCATGTCGCGGATCACTCCGCGTGCGCCGCCAACCGTCCCGCCGTTCCTGATTACCACCGGTTTCACCTCGACATAGCACATACCGCCGTCCCTTTGAACTCCCCTGATTTCAAGCCTCTCCGGCAGAAAACCCTCTTTTTGAAATCGGTAGGAAAGAGCGCTCGCGTTACCGACGTCTTCAGGGTGCATCAGGTTCGAGTAGTGCATGCCGATCATTTCATCCGGGGAATCGTAACCGAACATCGACGAGAGGGACTCATTGGCGTAGAGGAGCACCCCGTCATTGTCGACGATAAAAACGCCGTCGTTTATCTCCGTTACGAGGGTGCGGTATTTCTTCTCCCTTTCAATGAGCAACTGTTCGGCCCTTCTTTTTTCATTGAGAACATCGACTTCAATCATCGCCCGCTCGATGGCCGGCACCAGGCGCGACAGCCCCGTCTTCAGCACGTAATCGGTAGCGCCCTGTTTGAGCGTCTCGATAGCCTGCTCTTCGCCGAGGACGCCTGAGACGAAAATAAAGGGCACGTCGGGGCACTGCTGTCGGCAAATGGCCAGAGCGGCAAACCCGCTGAACCCCGGCAGGTTGTAATCCGAAAGCACGAGATCGATTTCAGCTTTCTCAAGCGCGGTTCTGAAATTCCGTTCGCTGTCGACAACCGTCAGGCGGAACGGTACAGTGCCCTTCCGCAGTTCCCGCTCAATTATCTTGGCGTCATCCGGTGAGTCTTCCAGAAGGAGTAAGCTCAAAACCTTATCAATCATACAGCTCCCACTCTTCTCCGATTCTTCGATATTAAATACTCTACGACACCGTTCATTTAAAACTGAATTTCTTTTCCACAAACACGTCGCGGCACGCCCGCACGATTTCCCCATCATAGAGGATGTCGCTGTTCCTCGATATATCATCCAGCGCCTCATCGATGCTCATGGCCGGGCGGTAGGGACGGTGGGAAACCATCGCTTCCACTACGTCGGCCACCACTATGATGCGCGCCTCGATCGATATCGCGGTCCCGTTAAGGCCGCGGGATATCCGGAGCCGTCAATGCGCTCGTGATGCGAACGAATCATGTCCGCTATGGGCCAGGGAAAATCGATCGTTTTCAAGATGTCATGGCCGATGACGGGATGCACCTTGATCATCTCAAATTCCGCCCTGGTCAGCAGCCGCGGCTTGTTCAGGAACTCCGACGGTATTGAAATCTTGCCGATGTCGTGGACCATCGCGCCCATCACCATTCCATCGATCCGTTCACGCCGCTCTTCAGTGTTTCGATCGCAAACTCCTCACCGATGGTGCCGGAAACCAGAATGAATGGAATATCCGGGCACCGTTCCCGCGCTATTTTCAGGGCGCTCATTCCGTCAAACGAGGGAAGTTTATAATCGGAGAGGATCAGATCGGGCAACCCGCTGTCAAGATTGCTGATGAATCCGTCCCTGGTGTCCACGACGCGGGTCCGGATCTTCAACTTTTCCTTTGCGAACTGATGCATGATCAATTCGACGTCGGACTCGCTGTCTTCGATTATCAGAATGTCCAGAGGCTGCATCACACTCATTGCTCCATAGCGCGTTCTTCGCTGAAACTCAGCACGAACTCGGTCCCGGCATTCCGTCGAACCTCGAGTTTGCCATCCAGCTGGGCGGCGAGCACCCGGACCAGGCGGAGGCCCAGGGTGTCGGCGTTCCCGACATCAACGCCGGCCGGGAGCCCTACGCCGTCGTCCTTGACCGATAGCCGGAACAGGCCGTCGCCGTCCCGGGTCATGGTGACGCGCATCTCGCCCGGCCGGTCCCCCGGGAAGGCGTGCTTGAGCGCGTTGGTGATAGTCTCATTGATAATAAGGCCGCAGGGCACGGCTTCATCGATTCCGAGCTTGACACCCTTCACGTCCACAACCAGCCTGATCTTCCCCCCGGGTATCCCGAGCGACTGCATGATGTTCGATGAAATGCTTTTGACGTACTCGCCGAAATCAACGTTGGCAAAATCCTCCGAGTGGTACAGCTTGTCGTGGACGATGGCCATGGACCTGATGCGGTTCTGCATGTCGCGCAACACATCGTTGATCCCGTCGTGGAGCCCGCTGTTCCGCGCTGCGCTGGACTGGAGACCGATGAGGCTGGATATCACCTGCAGGTTGTTCTTGACCCGGTGGTGTATCTCCCTGAGAAGCAACTCCTTCTCCCGCAAGGACGCGGCGATCCGTTCCTCCGCGAGCTTGCGCTCCGTAATGTCGGTATGGGCCACCACGACCCGGAGCGGACCGGTGCCGGGGAACCGGGTCACCCGGCCGACGTACCAGCGCCGGGCCGCCGGGGAATCGCACGGGTACTCCCGCTCGTATGAATCCTGCATCCCGGCCATGACCGCCCGGATGCCGGCGGCGAATTCCTCCGCCCCCTCAAAATGCTCCGCCCGGGCCTTGTCGCACGCTTCCAGGTAGTTGGTCCCCTCGAACATGAGTTCGGGACGATCGGCGTTGGCGTACGCGAACTCTCGCCAGGCGCTGTTCACGGAGATGATCTCGCCCCGCTCGTCAAGGATGGCAATGTTTGACGCCAGGGCGTTTACCGTGCTCAGCGCGAACCGCTCCGATTCGCGGATCGCGTTTTCCGCCCGCTTCCGGTCGCTGATGTCAACCATCACGCCCACGATGCCGCCGACCCCGCCGCCGGGCTCGTAAAACACGGACTTGCTGATCAGGGTGTCGCGGATCGTGCCGTCCGAAAACCGCACCCCCGCTTCATATACCTGTGTGCCGCCGGACTCGATGAGGGCTCGGTCCTTCTCATCATGGATCTCGGCCAGATCCGGGGGGGCCACGTCAAACGTTGTTTTACCGATGATTTCGCTCATCGGCATGCCCAGGTAATTCTCAAAGGCGGTGTTGCACCCCGTATAGCGCCCCTCCTTGTCCTTGAAGAATATCGGCTCGTTGATGGCGTTGATGACGACGTGAAGAAACTGGAACTGGAACCGCGTCCGCTGTTCCGCTATCCTGAGTCGCTCGGTATTTTTCCGCAGGGTGATCTCCGACCACTTGCGCTCGGTGATGTCGGTGATTGTTCCCTCGTAGAACAGAACCTTGCCGTCGTCGGCAAACACGGCGCGCGCGTTGACCGAAACCCAGATCCGCTCTTCGTTACCGCGGTAAAACTCGATCTCGTGGTTCGTAACGCGCTCGCCCTGGTTGACGCGCTTCATCAGCCTGACGCGCTCTTCCGGATCAACGTACTTGAGGGAGAGGATGCCGGGGACGTTCGCTATCATCTCTTCAGGGGTGTCATACCCGTATAAATGCGCCAGGGCGGGGTTGACCCTCAGGAATCTTCCCCCCGAATCGGTCTGGCAGATCCCTTCGACCGAGTTCTCGAATATATCGCGGTAGCGCGCCTCGCTCTCCCTGATCTCATCCTCCAGCCGCCGCCGCTCCAGGGCGATGCCGATGCTCGCGCCCACGCTCTCGTAAAACGAGACCAGACCGCCCGTGACGACACCCTTGCGGCGGTCGCTCATCTGCAGAAGACCGATGATATCATCTCCCGAATAGAGCGGAATCACCGCCAGGGATTCATATCCCTCGCCGCGCAGACGCTCCCGGGCCCGCTGCGCCAGATCTTTTGCCTCGGACGAGGCCAGGAGCGCACTCAGGTTTCCGGTCCAGAAGCTCCCCTTTTCCGTGTAATAGCTCAGGGACGGGTTGAACCGCTTCATGAGAATGTCACCGCGCACGCATTCCAGGTCCGGGTTCCCTTCAGGGTCCCGCGCCACTGCTCCGGAACCGTCCCGGCGGCACAGGGAGTTCTCGCTCTCGATGAAATCAGATGAGAATCCGTTCTGGACGAAATAGGGATAATCCTCGCCCTCCCTGAGCCGTATGGCAACGGCGTCGAAGCCGGTCGACGCCTTGATGTATTTCAAAATGTCGATGATGATGGCCCTTGTTTCGCTGTGACTGTTCAGCATCTCCAGGATATGCATTGAGATCCGCTGGCGCTCCTCGAGCTTTTTCCGCTGCGTGACGTCTCTGAAGAGCACGGCGCAGAGACCCGGCCCGGGGCTGTAGGCGCTTATATCGAAACTGCGGCCAAGGGCTGAACTGGTCTGCTCGAACCGCTCGGGAACGCCGGTTGCGGTGACGCGGCCGAACGCGTCGATCAGGAACCGGTCATATCCTGAAAGCACTTCGCTGATCCGCCTGCCCAGGACCTCGTCCGCGCTCTTTCCGGTGTGACGCTCGAAAGCGTCGTTGACCTGGAGGAAGCGGTAGTCGGCCGGATTCCCCGTCTCGTCGTAAACAACGGCGACTAGGGCGAAAGCGTCGAGCATGAGCTCGAACAGGGCGCGGTACCGCGCTTCGCTTTCGGCCAGGGCCGCCTCTGCTTCGCGCCGCTTCCGCCGGCCGGCGGATTCGGCCATTTCCCGCTCGATGGCGGGAACCAGGCGATGCAGGTTCTCTTTGCGAAGATAATCGTCCGCGCCGGCCTTCATGGCCGCGACCGCGGTCTCCTCGCCGATATGTCCCGAGACGATGATGAAGGGTATGTCCTTCCCGCTTTCGCCGAGCAGTGCGAGTGCGGCCGTCGAGTCGAAACCCGGCATCCGGTGGTCGGATATAACGACGTCCCACTCCTTTTGCAGGGCGTCCCGCATGGCTCCGGGAGTGTCGGCCCTCTCATACACAGCGTCGTAGCCGCTCCGTCGGACCTCCCGCTCGACGAGCCGGGCGTCGTCCTCGGAGTCGTCAACGATGAGAATATTCAGCTTCTTCGCCATGTACACACCCGTTATTCCTTAATCTTCTGGCACGGCGGCGGCTCGTTGAGCACGAGCCAGTACATGCCCAGGTTATGCATCGCGTGCATGAACCGATCGAAATCCACCGGCTTGCGGATGTAGCTGTTTGCCCCGTTTTTGTATCCGGCCAGCAGATCCTTGTCCTCCTTGGAAGATGTGAGGATCACGACCGGGTAGAGCTTGGTCATCTCATCAGCCCGGATGCGGCGGAGCACTTCCAGCCCGTCGATCTTCGGGAGCTTCAGGTCCAGAAGCACCACCGACGGTACGATCCGCTTCTCTCCGAACAGGTACTCCAGCGCCTCCTCGCCATCCCGTGCCACAATGACATTGTTGGCGACATTGCTCTTTTTAAAGGCGCGGAGCGTGAGCTCGACGTCGTCCGGATTGTCTTCCACCAGTAAGATCGGCTTATTGATTCCCATGCTCTCCCTCCTCTCGCGCTTTAGTGTATTGAATGTATTTCATTACCGATAAGCTAATAATTTACTCAACTTAGGCGAATTGTAGACGTGAACTTCCCCTCCCTTGATGGGAGGGGTTATGAGAGGGTGAAATAGGTGATTTTGGTATACAAAAGTTACCTAATTCGTCGTAAATTCATCACCCCCACCCCGACCCTCCCCCCTCAAGGGGGAGGGAGTGTCCACATAATTGAAAAACGCCTAACACAGGTAATTGATAATAAATCATGCTGCCCCCGTTCATGAAACCCCCAGGGTAAAATAAAACGTCGAGCCCTGGTCCACCGCTCCCTCCGCCCAAATCCTGCCGCTGTGGCGGTTTATGATCCGCTGCACCAGGGCCAGGCCGATCCCGGCGCCCTCGAACTCGGAAGAGCCGTGGAGCCGCTGGAACGGGCCGAACAATTTGCC
>Ga0154692_157_pt6 | contig 12801 bp, 13 predicted proteins | sample Rifle2008BG13ft_FD_116121 | JGI IMG/M metagenome (GOLD analysis project Ga0154692, IMG submission 116121) | Spirochaetes bacterium RBG_13_51_14
CGCATCGTGAGATAATTGGCGCGATCTCGAGGGATTCCCCCCTCCCTTGATGGGAGGGGCGGGGGAGGGATGAAAGCAGATCTCAGCGTTGAGGACGAAACATGAAAAAGTTCAAATTCAGGCTGCAGACCTTGCTCAATATACGCGAGGCACGCGAGCGGGAAATCCAGCACGAACTAGCCGCAATCCTGAGGGTGCAGAACCGCGAGCGGGAAAAACAGGAGGAGCTGCGGCGGCGTATCGAGGAGCAGAAGACGCTCTTCGGCGACAAGCTGAGACGGGGCGCCTATTCATCGAGCGAGGCGATACTCTTCGAGCGCTTTGTCGACGTTTCGCTCCGCGCCATCGATACCGCTGAGGAGCGGATAAAAAGCATGGAACCGCAGATTCAGGAAGTGCGGAAACGGCTCATCGAGGCTTCGCGGGCCCGTAAAGTCGTTGAGAAACTCAAGGAGCGGAAGCTCGCACAGCATAATTATGAAGTCAACAAGGAGATCAATAAGGAAATTGACGAGATGAACCAGAAACTGTTTCAGATGAGAAAGAGGGAATCGGCCTAGGGGGGCAGTTATGATCGACAACATGTTCGCGGTGATGAAGCGGATCCATGAGATCAAGGTCCGGTTCGGACTGAACCGGCAGCGGCCGGTCGGCCAGAACGAGAACCAGCATGCGCGAAAAAGCTATCAGGAGTATCAGCGGAGCGCGCTTTCCGATGCGCGCGGATCGGCCGCACCCGCGGCGGGGGTCGGTGCAGCCGGCATCCAGGGTAAAACCGTGGATGAAATCAAAAAGCTGGCCGATTACTACGCATCGGTCAACCGCGTGCCGGCGTCCCTGGTGAGGGCCGTCATCGAGACGGAATCGAACTTCAATCCCCGCGCCGTATCACCGCGGGGGGCGATGGGATTGATGCAGCTTATGCCGTCGGTCGTCAAGGAACGGGGGGTCCGTAATCCCTTTGATCCGAATGAGAACATAAGCGCCGGGGTCGGGTTTCTCAAGAGTCTTCTTCAAGAATACGACGGGGATTACAAGAAGGCGCTGGCGGCCTATAATGCCGGCAGGAAAACGGTGGATGAGAGCGGCGGGGTGCCCGATTACCGGGAGACCCGCGAGTACGTTAATAAAGTGATCGATGCCTACGTGAAGAACGGCAACTGAGCTGTCGCTGCCGTCCGTCACCGGCGTTGTCGCCGGCGCGCCTGCGCCGGCACCACGGGAGGTTATGCATGAGAAATATATCTAACAGGGCAAAGATATTATACCTTGTTCTGCTGATCATCTTCATATCCGGGTTCGGCCTTTTCTGGATGGATTATATCGGCCTGCTGGACCTGTACTCATACGTGAATCGGTTCAGGGGCGAGCCGGTCCTGGTGACCGAGGCCCGGGACGACGAGCCGTCGCTGGTGGAGCGCGAGGAATTTGAAAAGGAAAAGCAGAAGCTTACGGAGCGGATCGAGGATCTTGACAAGCGCGAGGCGCTGATCGCCGAAAAAGAAAAAGAAATGGATTCCCGGAAAGATAAGCTCGAGGAGATGCGGAAAGGTCTTGATCTGGAGAAGAAAAAGCTCGAGCAGGAAAAAAGCCAGTATTCGGGCTACCGGAGGAACGTCAAGGTCCTCGCGAACAAGATGGTTAATATGCCGCCGGAGAGTTCTGTTGAAATCATGCTCAACTGGGAAGATCCTCTTATCATCGATGTCCTCAGGCAGATGGACGCAGACGCCCAGACGGCCGGTCGGGTGAGCATCACGCCCTACCTGATGAAAATCATGTCGGATAAAAAGTCTGAACGGGCCAGCCGTATCATGTACCTCATGACCCAGATCTGATTATTACTTGACAATACACACACCTCTGTTTTATTTAAAAAGAGCGGCGCGTTGCCTCATGTTTTTCGCGTGCCGTGTCTCTGCAGCGTTACCGGGGCGACGGCAACGGCGCGGGTACGGATCATAAATTCGGGAAAGAAGCGAACGGGTAACGGGATGAAACATAGGAATGAGCGGGACCGGACTGAGCGGGAGCTGGGCAGTTTCGATTTAAACATTATTAATATTATGACCCATCTGTATCGGAGCGGGGCGGTCGAAGACGGCGTGATGGAAACGCTCCGAAAGCTCAATTTTGAGTACCACATGCTCCTTGATAAAAACAGCATACTCGAAGAAAAGGTCAATGTCGATTGGAAAACAAACTTGCTCAAATACCGGGACGACTATCTCACGATGATCATAAAATCAGCTTCCCGAATAATCGACATCATCCCCAACGACAAGTACATGATTTCCTACATCCGATTCGACATCGACAACTTTTCCAAGTTGAACAACCGTTTCGGCCATGACAAGGGCGACATCGTTCTTATTGATCTTGCCAATATACTGAAGACGTATTCGCGTCCCACCGACTACATCATACGGTTCGGCGGCGAGGAATTCGACGTCATACTGCCCTCGACAGACCTGAAGGGAGCGGTCACCTACCTGGACAAGATATTCAAGAACCTCCACTCCCTGAAGTACGATTTTGACAAGGCCGATGTAAGGGTAACCGTCAGCGCGGGAGTCGCGATCTTCACGATGGATTTCAACAAGCTGAAGCGCATCAATTCCGATAATATCAAAAAGGAATATTTAAAGCTGCAGAAGGCCGCCGATGACGCGCTCTATGACGCCAAGTATTCCGGCAAGAACCAGTACAAAATTTTCAATGACAAGATCAATTACAAGGAAATCCGCGGCAAATACGCCGGGGTAACCGCTCGCATTTAGCCGTCCGGAGGCCGCGGAACAGCCGCGTATTCGTCCATCAAGTCGAGCAGTTCTTTTCTTCCATATCCCGATTTCGCGGAAGTCGCAAACAGCGCGTCGTGCGATATGCCCAGGGACTCGCTGATTATGCGCACGTTCCGCCGCCCCTGGCTGCGGGACAGCTTGTCGCACTTGGTGAGGGTTATGGCGGCGGGGATCCGCTGCGCCGCAAGCAGGGAAAGCAGATCCAGCTCAAAGCGGTCGGGGATCCTCCTGATGTCGATGAGGAGAAAGACAAGTTTCAGGTTTTCCCTCGCGCGAATGTAGTTCCTGATCAGGGGCAGGAAGGTCTTTTTCAACTGAAGGGGAACTTCGGCGTAACCGAACCCCGGGAGGTCGGCGACGGATATTCCTTTGTTGAGGATGAAGAAGTTGATGGTTTTCGTGACCCCCGGCCTGGACCCGGTCTTCACCAGTCCCTTTTTTTTCATCAGCATGTTGATGAGGGATGATTTCCCCACGTTCGACCGGCCCGCGAATGCGAATTCGGGATATACATACCGCGGGAAGTCGGATACCTTCGCGCAGCTTTTGAGGAAATAGACGTCATGTATCTTCATGTCCGGAGTTCTCGCTCCATCAGGATGGCGTCGATGCTGTCGTAATAATTTTTCCGGCGGCCCATTTCAATAAAACCGTTATTCCGATAAAAAAGAATGGCGGGTTTGTTCTGCGCGCTCACCTCCAGGTAGATTTTTTTCCGTGGCCCTGCGTCATCCGGATGCATGATGATCTTGTTCATGATTAGCGTGCCCAGTCCCCGGCGGCGGAATTCTTTCTTTATTCCGATATTGTTGAGCTGGATTTCGTCCGCCACGATCCAGGCAACGGCAAAGCCGATGACCGCGCCGCCGTCTTCAATAACATAAACACGCGAAAAATTCAGCTTCAGCTCGTCGGCAAACTGGATTCGGCTCCAGCGGCCCTGTCCTTCCTGCTCGATCCGGCAGATCGATTCAAGATCGTCGGCCGTGGCCTTTCTGATTACGGGGCTCATGGTAGATGAATTCTTCGACATGCGCGGCACTTCTGACAAATCGGAGCGTGTGCTGACGCATCAGGTATCCTTCGGCACCGGATCGCGCTTCTCCAGAAATGCAGCCACTCCTTCCCGCTTGTTGTCGGTCTCGCACAATGTTCCAAAAGAATCACGTTCCATTTTGAGCGCGTCTGCGAAATTCATCGTCAGGCCGTTTCGTATGACGTGCATGGCGGTTTTGACCGCCGGCCTTCCCCGCCGCGCGATGGCCTGGGCGAGCTTTTTCGCCTCGACGACCACTTCCCCCTTCGGGACGGCACGATTGACCAGGCCGTACTCCGCGGCCTGCCGGCCGCTGATGAAATTCCCCGAAAGGATCAGTTCGTAGGCCCTGCCGGTGCCGAAGAGTCGCGGCGATCGCTGCGTGCCGCCGAACCCGGGTATAATGCCGAGCTTGATCTCGGGAAGTCCCATCTGGGCTGTTTCATCCGCAAGGCGCATGTGGCACGCCAGCGCGAGTTCGGCGCCCCCTCCGAGGGCAAACCCGTTAACAGCGGCGATGAAAGGCTTGTCTGCGTTCTCAATTATGTTCAATAGATCCTGGCCGGCTCTCAGCCAATCGCTTCCTTCCTCCTGCGAATTCAGGACCGTGAACTCGCTGATGTCGGCTCCGGCGATAAAGGCCTTGCCTTCGCCGGTGAAAACCACCACCCTGACCGCGCTGTCGTTGATGGCCTTCTCGACGCTGTTTCGAATGTCGCTGATGACTGACGTGCTGAGCGCGTTCATCGGCGGGTTGTTGATGACCATGAGGGCGACGCCGTGCTCATCCACGGTATAACTGCATGTTGACATGACCGGCTCCTTGTCCGATGTGTTATGCGTTATTCATATGATGCGGATCCGTCTGCCGGAAATCAGCTGACCGGCGTTAAGAAACTATGACGGGCCTGTTTGCTCCATGTCAATACTTTTATGAAGGGTGTGTATTGAGGAAGCCCGGCCTCGATGCTGCTGCGGATCAGATGCTATTATATCAAACCTGTTATAAAATCTTCGATAATCATTAATCCATATCCAACGGCATCCGGCTGATGGGTGGAATATTGATGGCTTGGCATAATAACAAAAACATGAATTTTTTTTCATCATGTTTAATTTTTTTAAAAAAATGATAAAAATACAATTTTTAAAATGTAAATATTAATTTTATAATGTTACAGTCCGCGGATATTTTTTAATATAAATATGCAAATTTAGTAGATTCAACATCTGATTTTTCGAGCGGTTATTTACTGATTTTTTTACAATTCGGCATGGTATTGACAATAAAGGATTAATGGATTATTGACAACCTTTACGTAAATGATGTATGAAGATTGATTTTTAAGGGTTATTTAAAGAGTTAAAATTAAAAAGCAAAAGGAGTAAAACAAATGAAAAAGATGCTTAGTGTCGTCGCGATTATTGTTTTTTCGGCCGTGACAGTATTTGCAGAGGCGAAAGTAGTAGGCGAGAAGTCGGAAAAGGCAAAAGTAAAAGCTGAGTGCGTGAAGAACTGCAAAGATACGGCAGCAAAATGCAAGGCAGAAGCGAAAAAAGACAAAAAAAAGATTCATGAATGCAACAAAGCCGCTGTTGATTGCAAAAAAGCATGTGAAGCGGAAAAAAAAGAAGAAATGAAGTAATTTTTTCAGGTTTTATTTATACTGATAATAGATCTGCCTCTAAATGAAGCAGATCTATTTTTTGCCCATAATACACGAAAAGCGTAATTCCCCAGCTTGCGATTGCCGCTTGTTTATTCATGCGGCCGGATACTGTGGCAATCCCGGGACGGGGGTGTCGAATTATACGTGAAAAATACTTGCAATATAACATAACAGTGTTATGTTTGGCCGAAATAACAGGCGCGGAGGTACACCATGGCCGATGAGGTATATTACCAGCTGAGGGATGTTCTCGATACAATGCCGAACGGATTTCCCCCCGCCAGCGACGGTCTTGAAATCAGGATTCTGAAAAAAATCTTCAATGAGGAAGAAGCCGGAATCGCCGTTACAATGAAAATGAAATTCGAAACAGCCGATGCTATGGCGGCCCGGACCGGAAAAGACGCGGATTATCTGAAGGCCATCCTGCCGAAGATGGCGAATAACGGCCAGATTTTCGAGGTCACCATCGGCGAGGCGACCATCTACAGACTGATGCCCTTCGCATTCGGGATCTATGAATGGCAGATCTATCGCATGGACCGGGAATTCGCCGAGATGGTTGATTCATACTTCAGCAGGGAATTCGGGAAGGAGTTTCACGGCCACGGCCCATCAATCATGAAAGTGGTGCCCATCGAACGGGAGATACCGCACGATTCGGTCATCGAGCCGTACGAGAGCCTGACGAAATTAATCGAAAACGCCAAGTCGTGGGCGGTCGAGGAATGCATCTGCAAAAAGGAAAAACACCTGCTGGGCAGGGGATGCGATTACCCCCGCGAGGTCTGCCTCGGCATCGCGCCGCTTGAAAACTTTTTTGATAATTTTTTCTGGGGAAAACCGATATCCAAGGACGAAGCGCTCAGGATTTTAACGATGTCCGAGGAGGCCGGGCTGGTCCACATGACCACAAACCAGCAGCAGGGGCAAATCTACATCTGCAATTGCTGCGGCTGCTGCTGCGGCATGCTCCGCGGCATCAACGAAATGGGAGAGCTCGGCGCTGTGGGGCGCTCGAACTACCGTGCCGTGGTCGATGCCTCCCTCTGCACCGCCTGCGGCGTTTGCGAGGACCGGTGCCAGGTAAGGGCGATCGACATGAATGATGTCGCGTCGGTAAACAAGCGCTGTATCGGCTGCGGTCTCTGCGTCACCACATGCCCGGCGGAGGCGGTCAAGCTAGTCAGGCGGGATGATGACGAAATTGAGGAGGTTCCGCTGGACGAGAAGGACTGGATGAGGAAGCGGGCCGAATCCCGGGGCCGGGACGATTACAAGGATTTGTTGAAATGAAGTTGCGCCGGGAAGGCGCGGGAATGCGTCCGCGCCCTTCATTTAATGTTAGTGAAGGAATATCGTATGCGCCTGAAAAAGCTTGCCGCAACGCTTAAAAAAAAGGGGCCCCTGCCGTATCTCATAACCGACCTGGTGAATATCCGGTATCTCACCGGCTTTACCGGGACCTATGCGTATCTGGTCGTTGACCGTGACCGCTCCTATTTCATTTCCGATACCCGGTATGAGGAATACGCCCGGTCGATCCTGCCGAAATCCGTCGAGTTTGTGCTGCAAAAAAACGAGTTCTTAGAATCTTTAAAGACTATACTGAAAAAGGCAGGGATTCGGGAGCTTTTTCTGGAGGAGCATGCCACTCCCCTGTCGGTCTACCGGAGCATGAAAAAAGGCCTTCGCGGCGTTAAACTGTCGCCCGGCGGCGACGTGGTGAATGAGATCCGCATGATCAAACACCCTGATGAGATCGAGATTCTCCGGCAGGCGGCGGCAAAGACCGATGCCTGCGTACGTCATTTGAAGGGGATCATCAGACCAGGCGTCAGCGAATGGGATATCGCGGTTGAAATAGAGCACTTCTACCGGAAAAACGGGTGCCGCAAGAGCTCCTTCGACTCAATTATAGCCTCGGGGCCGGGATCGTCAATGCCCCATTACGCCACCTCCTTGACGAAGAAGATCATGAAGGGCGAGGTGATCCTCATTGACATGGGATGCGAGTACAGCGGCTACAATTCAGACTTGACAAGAACCATGTTCGTCCATAGCATTGATCCCGCCCTTGAACGGATTTACCGCGTGGTTCGCGCGGCGCAGGAGGCGGCGGTGCGGGCCGTGCGGCCCGGGATCACCACCGGCGAGTTGGATGCCGTGGCCCGTGACAGCATCACCGGCGCAGGATACGGCGACCGGTTCGGCCACGGGCTGGGCCACGGGATCGGCATGGAAGTTCACGAGATGCCGGCCGTCAAAAAGGGCGACCTGAAATTAATGAAGAACATGGTCATCACCATCGAACCGGGCGTATACCTCCCCGGCATCGGCGGCGTGCGGATCGAGGACATGGTCGCGGTAACCGCGGCCGGGTGTGAAGTGCTGACGAAATCTTCAAAAGATATAACAGTGATAGGATAACGAGCGTATGATTTCCGTGAATGATCTCAGGCGGGGGCACGTCATAAAGCTGGACGGCGATCTCTACACGGTGATGGAGCAGCAGCACCACAAGCCCGGCAAGGGTGGCGCCATCGTCCGGGTCAAGATGCGGAGCGTCAAAAAGGGGAACGTCATCGACCGGACATACAATGCCGGCGTGCAGGTCGAGGACGTCAGGCTCGAGAAGCGACCCATGCAGTACCTCTACCGCGAAGGCGACTCGGTGGTCTTCATGGACACCGAAAATTACGACCAGGAGCACATTCCGGTCGGTGCCATCGGCGACGCCCTGCGGTTCATGAAAGAAGAGGATATAGTCAACATCGCCATGTACGAAGGCGAGCCGGTGACCATCGAGCCGCCCGCGGCGGTGGTGCTCAAGGTCACCTATGCGGAACCGGGTCTGCGCGGGGATACCGCGACCAACGTGCGGAAGCCGGTCAAGGTGGAGACCGGCGCCGAGGTGAAGGTTCCGCTGTTCGTGAATGAGGGCGACTTCATAAAAATAAACACCGAAAGCGGCGAATACATAGAGCGGGTGAAGATGTAGGGATGGATTTATTGGACCGAATAGCAGCCTGGGTCAGTGAAAATCCCGGGAAGACCGCCGGAGCGGCCGGTGGATTTGTCATCGGCATTCTCCTTTTCACGTTGGGCTGGTGGAAAACGCTCATCGTGGTAATTCTCGTCGTCGCCGGCTTTTTCATAGGCAAGTCGCGGGACGATAACGTTTCCATCATAGACCAGATAACCGGTTTGTTCAGGCGAAATCGTGATTGACGGACGGATCCCGGTTTACCTATAATCGAACCGTGGATACGGCGAAATCAAATTACCGGCTTATCAGGGAAGCCTATCGCTCCCTCAATAAAGAAAAATTCCAGGAGGCCATTCTCATCCTGGAAAAGGTATTATCCTCCGGCGTTGGTGATATCTACGTGCTCCTTCTTCTCTCTGTCGCCTACCTGTATACCGGCCAGTTCGGAAAGCTCGCCCGGTTCGTTACCAAGATGAAGGACATGAACTCCTCCTACCTTCCCCTGAAGCAGATGGAGGCTTTCTTGAAATTGAAATCGGCCGCCGGTCAGGCCGAGGCGCTGCAGCTCTATATCGACCTTACTGCGCGGTACCCGGCGGACGCGCACCTTCATCGCGGCAGAAGCCTTATCGGCGCGGCTTCCGATTTCAGCGCTCTGCAGAAAAACGCCCGGCTTCAGGATTTTGTCAATATACCCCGTCCGGACGGATCACTCAAGAAGGCTTATTCAACGAACCTCCCCGGCCCGCAGGGCAGGCGTATGAGCGGGATGCACCGGAACGCCCGTATACGGGTTACCCTGATTGCGATGATCTCCGTGGCCGGACTGACCGCACTGGCTGGTACCGGCGTCTGGTACCTGGTGCGTTCGGGAATGCTGGGAGACGCCGTTTCGAAGATCGTAAAGCCTAACCGGGATTACAGCAGCATCGACATGGTGTCCGTGAGCGGCATGGAATACGATCTGGTGAAGAACATCAAAAAAGACAGGGTCGCCGTCTACTACCAGTCGGCGCGCGACATGACGGACGACTTCAATCGCGCGCGGCAGCTGATCAAGGCCGAGCGGCATAATGACGCCGTGATAATGCTGAACGGTCTGTACAACAGCAACGTCAATTTCGTCGTGAAAGAAAAAGTTGAATTCCTGATAAAGTTCATCATGAACCAGGAGGACCGTCATTTCGACGAGATTCCCTACCCGACGGTGGGAAAAAATAAATACCGGTATCGCGGATACGCGGTGCGCTGGAAGGGAAGAGTGGACGCGGTGCGCGAGAAGGACCGGAGCCAGATCGTTGCCGTTACGGTCGACGATGCTCGGGGCGAACCGGCCGGCGCGGTCGATGTGTATTCCGGGAGGATCATCCCCGGACTGAAAAAGGGGGCGCGCGTTCTCATGGAGGGGATCATTGTTGATTTTCTCGGCACGGACAAAAGGATCTATGTTGACGCGCGGAACATGAGGGTGATCAAGGATGAATAATCATCCAGAGGTGTGATCGCGACGGCCGTTATGGATGAGAGAAAGCGTCCGCGATGACCGAGGGGAATGTTACAGTTTCTTTATGATGATGACCGTCAGGTCGTCCATCTGCGGAGTTTCCCCGATAAAGGTCTTGAAATCGTTCATGATGAAGTCAAGCAGCTCCGTGGCGGTCGCATCAGCAAAAGCACTCTCACAACAATTCAACAATTTCCGTATGCCGTACTGCCGCTCCTCCCCGTTGATGGACTCCACGAGGGAATCAGTATACATGACAAGCGCGTCGCCTTGTTTCATCTCGAACGTGAGCATGCCGTAGGGCCTGGTGAAGAAGGAAAATCCCAGGAACATGCCCTTGAAATCGCGGCTCCCCTTGCCGACGATCTCCGCCCTGCCGGTATCGCTTCTTTTAATGATGATATCGGGATGGCCGGCGTTGACGTAATCGACCCGGCCGTCTGTAAAGCGAAGCATGATGCCGCTGATGTAATTGCCCAGATTGCCGACTTCCTGAATCAGCTCCTCGTTTATCATCCTTAACACATGGTTGAGATTGGCGGCGGGGTTATGCATGAATTGTCGATAGCTGATGGACTTTGCGAGCATGGTGATCAGTCCCGAAGCGACCCCGTGGCCCGAGACATCGAACAGGGAAGCGCCCGCGAGACGGTCGCCCGTCATATAAAAATCGTAGAGATCGCCGGACACGATCGCGATGGGCTTCAACGCGAAGGCGAGGTCCCACCCTTCGACCGTAGGGGGAATCTTGGAGAAAAACTGCGCCTGTACGCTGCCGGCCATTTCCATATCCTGCTGCATCGTCTTCTGGGCGTACTCCAGCTCGCGATTGACGTCGAAAAGGTTGTCGTTCATCTCGGAGAATACCGACAGGAGCGTCTTCAGTTCTCCCTGTGCCTTATCCAGGTCCTTCGTTCGCTCCTGAACCTTCCGCTCAAGGCTGAGATTAAGTTCCGCCAGCTCGTCGGTCTTGGACTTCAGTTCCCGCGATAGATTTTCAATTGCTGCGAACGAGCGCCCGGAGCGCATGGACAGGGCGATGGACTGAAAAAACAGGAAAAGAAATATTCCCATGGAGAACAATTGTCCGGTCTTGATTATCCCGATGTCATACAGGATGTCATTTACGATGAAGATCGAGAGGATGATAAAACCGGCGAGAAAAATCAGGGGGCCCTCCCGTTTTTTTACCGCCGCAATTATAAGGACATAGATGACGTAAACACACCCGGCGATTATCATGACATCAAAGATCAATGTTGAATATAAGAATATCCGCGGCGGAGTTACTATCGCGATTATAATGAACACCGTTCCGATCACCTGGAAAACTCGGAGAATTATTTTCGGGAATTCATCGGGGTAGAGCGAGTTCCAGTACATGGAAAACACAATCATGGAGAAGAAATAGCAGAGCGCTATAAACAAAGCGAAAACGTTCCATGATGTATCGGGGAACAGGTAAATCAGATACCGCTCGCCGGTAATCAGGGTGAATAGTGATATCACGACGCAGAATATTCCGAGATAAAGGGGAGACCGGTCCTTTTTGCGGATGGCGAAAAGAAAGAGATGATACAGCCCCATCAATATGATGCCGCCGAAGAATAATATTTCCGAAAACAATTTGATTTCGCGCATGCCCCGTATATCTCTCTCATTTCCCAAGAGGATTTGGTTCGGCATTCCTCCCCTGAAATGATGGAAGTTGGAGACGTTCATGATGATATCATACTCATGGGCCGCTGTTGGAAAATCGACAACCTGGGGAAGATACTGGGGTATCTCTGATGCTTCGTCCGTGCCGAACCTGCCGGCCGCGCCTATCCGCTCGCCCCCGGCAAAGATGGTGTAGGCCATGTAAACATCCCTGATTCTCAATGCCAGTTCCCGGTTTTTTCTATCGCCGAGGACATGGAGACGATACGTGGCGTATCCAATACCATCCAGCTTTTTACCCTTTATGACGAAGTTGTTCCAGTATCTCGGCGGGATATAGGCGTCCGGTTCAGGTGATTTCGGTTTTTTAAAATCCTCCGGTTTGAGGTCCCGCATCCAGTAGAATTCCCATTGGCCCGACAGCGGGATAGGGCCGTCTTTTTCGAAGTTCCAATCCTTGAGATTGATAACGCCCTTTTTTGCTACAGGGACTCTTTTAACTTGATGTGGACCCTGAGAGGTGCATGTTGGAACGATTGGGGCTGATATACAAATCAGTATAGTCGCTAATACGATTTTATGTACATATCGGACAAACATTATCGCAAAATATCATAATTGCTTTAAAAAAACAAGATTTATTTTTTAGATGATTTCGGGGGTCAGAGTAAAACTGAGGATATATACGGGGGTCAGAGTAAAATTATAGCGGATGCCGGGGTCAGAGTAAATTCAAAGATAAGTACGTGGGTCAGACCAAGATTTTTGCAGGCCTGCGTGATTTAGGCTTTTCAATGTGTCAGAGCAAATAATGAACCGATAGTTATCGGTACATTTAGGTGTCAGAGCACAATCGGATGTGGTGTCAGAGTAAAATTCGAATGTACACAAACCCGCGTGTAGAAATATTCGCACAACGTTCACAAAAATACATTGACAAAAACAGTATTTGTATATATATAAAGCCATCTTTTCCTACCTTAAAAATAAATAGAAATGAACCTATCAGGCACACGAATAGCCGACCGGTATGAGGTAGCGGATCTCATGGCCGAGGGGGGCATGAGCTATGTGTACCGCGGCTTTGACCTTGAAAACCGCCTGCCGGTGGCGGTGAAGGTGCTGAAGCCGGTGGCGGT